>ERZ791929.15-NODE-15-length-287056-cov-74.903042_pt1 | contig 287056 bp, 258 predicted proteins | sample MGYA00510129_ERZ791929 | MGnify/ENA primary metagenome ERZ791929 (study PRJEB30046, sample SAMN00792049) | human gut metagenome | study: EMG produced TPA metagenomics assembly of the A metagenome-wide association study of gut microbiota in type 2...
TTAGGGGAGAAGGGGGCAGCAATGCCCTTGACTTACCCGATATACAGAAACAGGGTGATTTTTTCGTGGAGTCACCGATTATCCTGCTTGCCGCAATCATCTGGTATTTGCGGATTTACAAGGACGGAAAGTATTGCACGTTCCCTCATGCAATCGAATTTCTTAACAAGCCGTATGCCGATATCTTCACGATTCTTACCTCTTATCCGTCCCTCGAAAACTATCTTTCCCCCTTTATGGACGCATGGCAAGGTGGAGCTCAAGACCAGCTCCAGGGCCAGATAGCAAGTGCGAAAATCCCTCTTTCGCGAATGATCTCGCCACAGCTTTACTGGGTGATGACGGGAGACGATTTCACCCTTGACCTGAACAATCCCGAACACCCCAAAATCCTCTGCGTGGGCAATAATCCTGACAGGCAGAATATCTATTCGGCGGCACTCGGCCTGTATAATTCACGCATCGTCAAATTAGTAAATAAAAAGGGACAACTGAAAAGTTCCATAATCATTGACGAGCTTCCGACCATCTATTTCCGTGGTATCGATAACCTGATTGCGACCGCCCGAAGTAACAAGGTGGCCGTCTGTCTCGGTTTCCAGGACTTCTCGCAGCTTGCACGCGACTACGGTGACAAGGAGGCGAAGGTTATCCAGAACACGGTGGGCAATATCTTCAGCGGACAGGTGGTCGGAGAAACGGCAAAATCACTGTCGGAACGGTTCGGCAAGATTCTCCAGCAGCGGCAGTCCATATCCATCAACCGTCAGGACACTTCGACTTCCATCAACACGCAGCTTGATTCCCTGATACCCGCTTCCAAAATAGCCAATCTTTCGCAGGGTACATTCGTTGGCAGCGTGGCAGACAATTTCGGGGAAGAGATAGACCAGAAGATTTTCCATGCCCGCATCATCGTGGACAGCGCAAAGGTTTCGGAAGAGATGAAAGCCTATAGGAAAATTCCTGTCATCAACGAGTTCAGGGACCCGGACGGAAACGATATCATGCAGCAGCAGATTGACCGCAACTACTCGCAGATAAAGGCGGATGTCTTGCAGATAATAGAAGAAGAAATGGAAAGAATAAAAAATGATCCGGAGCTGAGACACCTCATCCCGCAGCAGGAGGGAGAAGAAAACAATGACTGAAAATAGAGAAAAAGGGAGACCGCTGTTTTATTTCCGCCTGCAAAGGTCGTCCCGTGCCCGCTGGATCGTGCAAGGCCGGGGCCCTCTGTGGTTTGCTGAAAAAATCATCCTCGCCTGGGGGTGGGAAAAGGGCTATACGCTCAAAGAACGGCGTGACAAGAAAGATGTATTGCGGGGTTATACGGTCGGTATCGGAGACATTATCTACAAGGCTTTGGAACTTGGCAAAGACCGTACCCTGATGGCATCAAAGATTGAAACGACGTGGAACAGACTTCACAATCGGTCCGCAACAGAGCTTAAGCAGGAAGGAAACAAGATTTCGGTACAGACAGCAACGCGTTCCGATGCAGACTTGAAAACAATCGGTGACAGACCTGTTGCAGATTATTTCTCATGGCACGACGGAACATCAAAGTATGAACTTACACATGATGGCAGGGATTACAACCTTCTGCAAAAACTTGTCAGTCAGACAGACGTATTCGCACCACCATACTCAACCTGCATGATCTACTCAAAAACGATTTGCCGATCCGTTTTTCGGAAGAGGACAGGAAAATGTTGCAGAATAATCTGACCGCTATTGCGAGGGAAGCCGCCGAGGAAATCCGGAGGAACGAGAAACGGGTGTCGATACCGCAGGCTGCTTTCTGGTGCATGGTTACGTTGCTGGTACTCCTTTCCGTATTCTTTGCCCTGGTCATCTTCGCCAACATCAAGCTGATCATTCTGACCGAACTGGTGTTTTTGCATTCCATACTCATCGTTCTGATTCTTGCGGCCGTGCCTATACATTTTATAAACAGAAACATTAAAAAGTACAGTTATGACAACAGTAAAATTAAAATTCCGCCCGTCAACGGTAGCAGACCGTCCGGGCACCATCGTCTATTTTATAATTCACCGGCGGATTGTCAGACAGATTACGACTGGTTATAAAATTTACTCATATGAATGGGATGAAGAACGTAATGATATTGTCATGCTCTCTCAAGTCTCTCCGAATCGTTTAGAAACAATCAAGTCAATTCGGGAGAAAATTGGCTGGGAGAAAAAAAGATTGGATAAAATAATCGTGGTCTTGGAAAATAAAGGACTAGTTTTCTCTGTAGATGATATAGTACAGGAATACCATATTTTGTCTTCAGATAAAACAACCGTTTTTGAATATATTAAGATTCAGATAGAACGCTTGAAAAATGCAGGGAGAGAACGTACAAGCGAGACTTATAAGCAGATGCTTATGAGTTTCATGAAATTTAGAAATGGAGAAGACCTGCATTTCGACATGATTGATGAAAACTTAATCAATCGATATGAAAGCCATATGCGTGCATTCAATTTATGCAGAAACACCACTTCGTTCTATATGCGGATATTGCGCTGTGTCTATAATCGGGCTGTAGAAGACGGTCTTACAGCTCAAAACACTCCATTCAAACGGGTATATACAGGAGTTGACAAGACGTCTAAACGCGCTTTAAGTATAAAAGAAATCAAAAAGATTAAAGATTTGGATTTGACTAATGCACCGACACTTGATTTTGCAAGGGACATGTTCTTGTTTTCTTTCTATATGCGGGGAATGTCATTCATTGATATCGCATACCTGAAGAAAAAAGACCTCTCCAACGGTTTTGTTGTATACAATAGACGTAAAACCGGTCAACAGATGATTGTAAAATGGGAAAAAAGTATGGAAGAAATTGCGAACAAACATCCTAATGAATACAGTTTCTTTCTGTTTCCAATCATAATTAGTCCAAATATTACAGAACGAAAACAATACTTAAATAAAATGTTGTTGGTAAATAAATATCTGAAAAAAATTGCAAAATTGGCAGGAATAAGCATTCCACTAACGATGTATGTTGCACGTCATTCTTGGGCAAGTATCGCTCAATCCCAAAATATTCCGATGAAAGCAATTAGTCTTGGTATGGGACATGACAATGAGGAAACGACACAAATATATCTTGCCTCTATCCAAACTAATATAATAGATAATGCGAATAGTAAAATTCTGAATCTTTTGAATAAGCACAAATAAGGAATCGTATTATCAAAACATATCAGCTATACTTTTGCTACAGTTAATGGTGAATGTTTATATATGTGGATAATATTTAGCTGCAACAGATTGTTTAGCAAAAGTTTCCACTCTTACATAGAGTGCATAAATCGCTTTCAAAGGTACAAATATATTTGCAGATAGTATGCTTTTCTTTGCAAAAGTTTTACGTCCGAGAATAAATGTTTGACGAAACCGATCAAACACATTACTTAAATACTTGAATACCAACAATATGAAGATTTGTGCTTACTCTATGTAAGAGTAAGTATAAACTAAAAAAAAGGTATGTCTATGCAATATTCGTTAATAGCAAATTCAGGGATTCAGATGTTTACTTTTAAATTAAGACTGAATCTTCAAGATAAATTTAAGATGTGGTTTCACGAGTGGTATGACACTAGTAATGGCCAGTGGCGGTTGGATCTGGTGCATGAAGTTATCACTGATGAGACTATGATGTATTATGATAAACATGAATTGTTCGATGGTGGCTATTTAAATGATCCAACGATCGAATATGATCCTACTGAACTTAAAAATGATGGAATCACACCGTTACGCATTGATGACGAAATGTATGAGGGAGTCAGAGGCGAACTATATAAATTGACATTCTCCGACAAACATAATGCACTAGCACATTTTGAAAACAAATGGTTACCCGTACCATATTTCTTTAAACGGACAGAAAAGCGATTTAAGTTTAGCCCGATGAACTGGGCTCGCATGAAACTGATACCTCAAAAGAATGATAAAGGCAATATTGACTATTTTGTAATCCTTGCATTTGACACAAGAGCAGGTTATGAGTCAACAGAATACAATGAGTATCCTGTTTTCCCAGACCAATATTGTTCTGAGATGAATTTTGCTCTTTGTGATAATGAATTCTTTTTAATGGATTATTGCTCGCCAAATGAAAAATGGAGTTATATTAACGATTATATCTTTAAACTAGTTTATCCAACAATCGGAAACGTATCTCAAATTAAAGGGGCGAATATTCACAAAATGTCTTATATCGCTTCATATATTTTTCTAATTAATTATTTAGCGCAAAACAAATTATTCCCAAGCATAAAACTATATAAAGATCAGGATGTTGAAGTTCGAAATGTTGACATGGTAATTGATATAGGAAATTCTCGAACGACAGCATTATTGATAGAAGATAATTCAAATTTTAATCAAGTTAGGAAACTAAGTTTAGTTGACTATACGGACATCCTTGGGTTGAGTCAAGGAAACTCTTTCATACGCACATATAATGAACCTTTTGACATGAGGCTTGCATTTAGGCATGTAGATTTTGGTTCATTTGGTATAAAAGATAGCAAACAATTTATTTACCCTAGTTTCGTTCGATTAGGGCAAGAAGCAAATTCCTTGATTCACAAGGCTTGCAACTCTGGATGTGAGCAGGAGACATTATCAACGTATTCCAGTCCAAAAAGATATTTATGGGATAATAAACCAAGTAAAAAGGAATGGGAGTTTTTAGTATTACCTGATGAAAATACTGATCATATACTCAACATTCATGGAATTAGTTCATATTTGAGGAGTGATGGCAGACTTGACATCACAGGCACTGAAGGTGGACGATCTTCTCATTTCTCACGTCGGAGTTTGATGGCATTTGCATTTTTAGAAATGTTGACCCAAGCTAATTCACAAATAAATAGTGAAAACTACCGCGTTGATGTTGGATGGAAATCACAACCTCGTAAAATAAAAAGGATTATCGTAACTTGTCCGACAGCAATGTCTAAGATAGAACGTGAAGCATTGGTAAAATGTGCAAAAGATGCGACTATTTTAGCTGGCAAATTCATCTCAGATAACATTACTTCAACAATAGAAATAATACCATCTATTCGCTCTATGAAAGACAGTAATCCCTCATGGTATTACGACGAGGCAACTTGTGCTCAACTAGTATATATATATGGCGAAGTTGGACATAAATACAAAGGGGTTTGTAGCGAATTTTTTAGATTATATGGAAAGACGGCTAATAACGCTGTTCAACCAACATTAACTGTTGGCTCCGTGGATATAGGGGCAGGAACAACAGATATAATGATCAGCGAGTATTCATATGTTAAAGGAGATTTGACTACAATCACACCAGATCCAAAATTCTATGATAGTTTTTATTTTGCTGGTGATGATATGTTAAAAGCACTTGTGAAAAATGTTATGCTTTTGGATGAGAAGCACAGTGCTTTTAGAAAGGTTTTAAATACACTAACTCCTAATCAATACCGCCAAAAGATAAAAAACTTCTTTGGCCCTGATTATAATGGGCAAACAAATGCTGACCGAATAGCTAGAAGAGACTTTAATATCCAATACTCCATTCCTTTGATGTCTTATTTCCTTGAATTAGCTTCAAAAGGAAGTGGTAACTGCACTGTAAAATTTGAAGATGTATTCAAAGATATTCAACCTAATGAACGTGTTATTTCAGACTTCAAGCAAAGGATGGGAATTGATATTTCCACTCTTTCTTGGGAGTATGACAAGGATTTTGTTGCTGAGATTATAACAAAGGAATTTGAGCCTCTTTTGAAGAAGATAGCTGCAATATTTTATGCATATGCTTGCGACATCATATTATTGTCAGGCAGGCCTTCTTCGCTACCGGCAATAAGAAATATTTTCTTAAAATACTACCCTGTATCTCCTAATAGACTTATAGCTTTAAATAATTATTATGTTGGCGATTGGTATCCATTCTGCCAAAATACTGGATATATAACAAATCCGAAAACTATTGTAGCTATGGGTGGTGTAATAGGACATTATGCATCAGAGTATTCAAACTTAGATAAGTTCTCCATTAACCTTGAAAAACTAAAAAGCAATTTAAAGTCAACAATAAACTATATTGAAGCATCTCGCGACGGGGAGCCAATAGAATATTTAATAACCCCTGAAAAAGCCCAGGGGGAATTAACTGTTAGCAAAATTCCGGATATACTTAATGTACGTCAATTTGGACTTGCAACTTACCCTTCAAGAGCTTTGTATTCAATTGATTTTAATTATACGAAGCTGGTAAATAGAATTAGAAACAAGGCATTAGATAAAGGAGAAAATCCATCGGATGCTGCAGTTCAATCCATGGCAAATGAAGAAATAGAAGCATACAAAAAACGTATGCCTTTTAAAATAACGATTGACAGAGATCCTGATGACAAAGAGAACCTCTTTATTAGCGGAATTGAAGATAAAAATGGCGTAGAATTATCAGACAGCACCATTGAAATTCATATTCAAAGTTTAGGTGTTGATGATCAATATTGGCTTGATTCTGGCGCATTTGATTTCTAATTGTCGAACAATAATGAATAGCTTATGATTGAAAATATTATAAAAAATAATGATATTATCAGAGAGTCTATTGCTTGGGCTGATAAATATGGTAAAGATGCATTTCCACGAGAAATATTTAAAAATTATCGAAGGAAATTACGACGTATAGGAGATGCTCTTTCTGAAAATTGTTCTGCAGCAGCATATGGTGAAAGTCAGGTTGGAAAATCATATTTAATGAGTAGTCTATTATCTACTCCAGATATGCCATTTGTTATACAAAACAAAGGTGTATCATATAGTTTTATTGATAAAATTAATCCAAGTGGCGGAAATAACACAAAGCAGGAATCTACAGGAGTTATAACAAGGTTCACTATTCGTCAAGGGAATACCAAGATGAAGGATTTTGTAAAAATTACAAACTTATCTGTCGTAGATATTATTTTGCTGTTAGCAGACTCATACTATAACGACGTTAAAATTGACACAGAAAATGTGTTGATGAAAGAAGATATAGATTTAGCGTTGGATCAAATGTCGGATTTATGGACAAATTCTTCTGTACAAAATATAATTACTGAAGATGATATAAAAGACATTTGTGATTATATCAATGATATTATAGGCAATAATGCTGCAAACATCAGCAAATCGAACTTTTGTAAGATTATTGCACCTGTTGTTTCTTGTATTTCTTCTGAGAACTGGGTTAATGTGTTTGGTTTGATATGGAACAATAACTCGGAATTGAATCGGCTCTTCAATTTACTAATAAATGAGTACAGAAAGTTAAATTTTGAGACAAATGTATATGTCCCATTCGAAGCAGTTCTCCGAGACAAAGGAACTTTACTAAAGATAGATTGGCTGGATTCTGTTTGTGGTATACATAAAGATACGAATGCAGATGTTTTATACACAGATATATATGATGGAGATGGTAATATCATCGCAAAAGACTTTAGTAAGGCCTATTTGTCTGCATTAATTGGTGAATTAACTTTCATTTTACCTGAAGCAGTTGCTAATGAAAGGAAGTTTCTTAAGAAAATTGATCTATTAGACTTTCCTGGAGCTAGATCAAGAGAAAAGATTAAAGAACAACAATTAGGTGAGGTTTTACCTACAATTCTTAGACGTGGAAAGGTTGCATATCTTTTCAATAAGTATTCTCGCTCACTCAAGATTAGTGCCGTATTATTCTGTCACCACAATGACCAAAAAACAGAGCCTACTATTGGTGCGACAATTAATAATTGGATTGAAGATAATATTGGTGATACTCCAGAAAAGAGAGCGAAAGTATTATCAAGAACTAATGGGATTGCACCTCTTTTTTTAATCTGTACTAAATTCAATATAGATCTAGAAAGAACCAAGAATGATACCCATGAAACTGCATCTAAATTGGATTCTCATTGGGCACGCTTTAACACGACTCTTCCCAAAATCATTGAGCCAGAAAAATGGTTTGATGAATGGGTCCCGCAAGGGGGAACATTTACATCTCAGCATTTTCAGAATGTATATTTGTTGAGAGATTTTTATTGGTCAGCAAAAAATCAGGTATTTGATGGCTACAATGAAAAACTAAATACAACTGAAAACAGCATACATAGTTTTGAAGATTACCCAGAATACTATGAAGATTTGAAAGATAGCTTCTTGAATAACTCATTTGTTAAGAAACATTTTTCCAAGCCACAACAGTCATGGAACGATGTTGCAACGGTCAATAATGATGGATCTAAAGCTATTATCAGGAATCTTGATGCTATTGCCGAGGTTCTTGATGATGCAAGAAAAGAACGCTATTTGCAGCAATTAATCGAAATTCGGAATGAAATTATCAATAGGCTTCAAGTTTATTATGATTCAAATGATAAAGAGCAGAATAATATAAAAGTCCGCAAGATTACTGGTGATATCAAACTTAAGACTGAGTTTTCTTTTGGAGAAAGACCTGAGTTGTTTGGGAAAATTATAGATGATATGATGGTCTCTTCAGCGGATTTGCGTGCTATTGCCTATGATATAATAGTCAGACATATTGAGGAACCTAAAAGCGTCTCATCCATTAAAATGATTCGAGCATTCTGTGAGATTGATGTTAATGATGAGCGCTCTGTAAACATTCAGAAACTCTGTAAAAGATATGATAAAGATGAATCTGAACTTAAGACTTTCTTTTCTGAAATGGGTGTTACGATAGATGACATCATATCAGATGACAGTGAATTATTAGCAACTGTTCCCGATGTCATTGCTAAGCATATTATAGCATACTGGAATGACCATATAAACGGCCTGGTCAAAAATATGGATGCAATTTTACCTCATGCAGATGAAATAGCATTTATGATGACAACATTACTAAATAAACTAGGTGTAAAAAAGGCCATTGCAGATAAAATCAATCAGTACTATACAATGTTTGATAGTTATGGACTCCCGAATGCTATAGCTGACTATGCATCACTTACTCTAAACAATTTCGTCAGTACCGTGGGCAGAGATTACATGACAGATAGTGATATTCAAAATGTTGCTCAAAAGGCAAAATCATGTCATTTAGAAATCGATTTATCTCCAGCTGCATCAAGTTCAAATATTGCTCCAAGACCTTTGTTGGAAGTCTTGTCTGCATTGGATAATTCTAGAGATACAATGAATAATTCTCGTATTGATTTAGTGACTTTGAAGAAGTTACCTTTCTGGGATAATTATCAAAGATGGGAAAACTTTATAACAATTGGTTTACTCTATGCAAGTGATATTTCTCAAATTGATCCAATCGCAAATGCAGCAGTTAAATCATTAATTGACGCATGTAGTAACTTATATAATTGAAACTATGGCAGAACATGTATTATATGGTAAAAAGAAACTCTGCTATACAGAGGTTATGGATTTTACCGATTTCCAAGGAATCGGTAGAGACCCTCTTTACAAAAGATTTAATAGCGTATATTCAGTTATTGAGAAGAATATAGAACCTGAATATGTTGATTTTCTGGCACATCCAATCTATTCAGTGGATGATGATCAAATTTTATGGTATGTAAAAGATTGGAATAATACTCCTTGTGCATATAAGGATCTGTCAAAAGAGGAAAGAGATAGATATCGTGTTATTAAAGATAAAACTATTGCCTCATATGAAAAGGCTAAGAATAGGCTTACTGGAGAAGACAAACAAATTTTAACTGGTGCCCTGAAACATATAGACGAAGATTTTATGTTTTGTTATGACAACAAAGTTGTTGTTGTAGCATGGGGCATGATGCCTGATACGCACAAGCATGTAGTAAAAGGAGCAGTTATCCATGATTTAAAAATTCAAACTAATCATAAGGTCCATTTTGTTGTAGGTGAGCATGGTATTTTTTCAGATAAGTTATCTGGAGTTGTCAGTAGAATTGATGGCGCAATTTTAAGCCATATTGACCTACCTGTAGTTACACCTAAAAAAGGCTTTTCTTTCAAAGGTTGGGATCCAAATCCTATTGGTATTAAGGTTAATAAATCATTAACCTTTACTGCTATGTATGAAGAGGTTCCTTATTCAGAAGAAGAAAAAATTACAGAGAATATAGATGTAGAATTTTTAAGCGAAGCTGGTGGTGAAATTCATGGAAAGAATCACCTTACTATTGAAAAAGGTACATGCATAAATCCGTTAGATATACCTTCTGTTTCAGCGAATGAAGGATATGTATTCGATGGTTGGGATGTAGATACCAATGCTACGTTGTTTTCTGATACAAAAATTACTGCAAAATTTAAAAGGCAACAGGTTGCTTGCAGGTTCAATGCTGGGGAACACGGTACTATTAATGGTCAAGATTCATTCACATATCCTTATGGAGCCATATTCAATAGTGATAATACACCTAAATTAAAACCTCAGAAAGGGTATAGATTTATAGGTTGGGATAAATCCCCAATTGATTACGTTCTAAATAATGATACGGTATTCACAGCTCAATACGAAAAAGAACTTCCTTGGTATAAATCATTATGGATGTGGTTAACAGGAAAGGGATGTTTGAAATGGTTGTTATGGCTGTTACTATTCATTTTGTTTCTATTGCTAATTTCATGGTTATTAAGACAATGCGATTCTGGAACTGATGTAGTTCCTTCTGATAAAATAGAAACGCCTTCGGGTAAGGTCATTGATGATAATGGTACAATCAAAGACATTGTTGGAAATGACGGGAGTTTACCGGATAATAATATCGTTGCCCCTATTGTTGGTGAGGACGGTGCAAACCCTCCAATTATTCAAAATCCTGGGGCACCGGATATCGTTGGGAATCGGTTAAATATATATTTTGAAGACGCAAATGTAAATTTAGAACAATTTGTATCTGATTTATATGCAGTCTATGATAAGAATCAATGTAAAGTTATAGGTATGGATAAATATATACCTATGATTCAGATTCTTATCCCTGAAAATCAAAGAGATGCTATACGAGAGTCAATAAACAGCAAATTGCCAAATTATAAATTTTTTGTTGTTGATGAATCAATATTTACTATTGTTGGAGATATAAGTAAAGAATCCACAAATGTAGGTTGGCATCTTAAAGCGGTTGATGTGGAAGAAGGCTGGGAAATTACTAAAGGAGATCCGAATATAATTGTAGCGGTCGTTGATGACGGTATTGATGCATCACATGATATACTTAAAGATAAAATCATAAAACCATACAATGTTTTTACACAAGACAATCGTTTAAGTACAGGACAAGGCCATGGGACCCATGTTGCTGGACTTGCTGTTGGATCAGATAAAATGTTCGACAAAGGAGTCTCCGGAATTGCACCAAAGTGTAAATTAATGCCTGTTCAAGTATTTGATAATGGAATGTGTACATTTTCTTCAGTCACAAGTGGTATTATGTATGCAATTCATAATGGAGCAAATGTAATTAATGTCTCAATTGGGCCAAATTTTAGAGGACTTGATATATTGCCAATTCCTGACCAAGATTATATCGCAAAAACTCAATTCAAGAATGAAGAGAAAGTATGGAGACGAATTATCAATGTCGCGAATGACCATAACGCTATAATAGTTTTTGCAGCTGGAAACGATAATATTTTAGCAAGTATTCCACCTGAAAATAGAACGAACTCAACTGTAAACGTAGCAGCAGTTGACATCCAAATAAAAGGAACAGATTTTACAAATTACGGGAAGGGCTCAAACATTTCTGCTCCAGGTAAAGGGATTTACAGTTCAGTCCCCATAAACGATTATGCTGTATTTGATGGGACCAGTATGGCTGCGCCAATTGTATCTGGAACAATAGCATTAATGAAAAGTTGCAACCCCGAGGTGACAGTAGCTGATATTCTACACATTTTACAAGCTACAGGTCAGCGTATATCTGACTATGTTCCTCCAATGGTTCAGGTTGATGACGCACTTGTTGCACTCAAAACAGGTGTAATTCCAGAATTGCCATCAACAGGCAACGATAAGGATAACTCTATTGATTCTCCAAATACTGATTCTGGGAATGGTAAGCCTCAAACTGGAGAAAACCCATTACCGTCTGAGTCTGATAATAATGAAAGCAATAAAGACAATACAGCACCTTCAAATGGAATAAATGATCCAGGGACTGACGGATCTAATAATTCGGAAAAGCCTGATGTTTCAAAACCTAATGACGGTACAGATTATGACGCAATCAGGCGACTTATCGAAGCTTATAAAAAGAAAATAAGTGAACTAGAAAAATTATTACCCGAAAATAAATAAAAAGAAATATGGCTATAAACGAAACATTAAAGTTCTCATGGGGACACATCATTGCTTTTGTAGCATTGATAATCATTAGTTACTTATCCTTTATGGGGATAACATATTTAACTAATGGCAATTTCCTATATGCAGGCATTGGAGTATTGATAATTGACGTATTAATAATTTTGTTCTTTATAATTCCTCAGATACTTAAGGGTACAGATGAAAAGTTTAGAAGAAAAATAATCTTTGAAAGAATTTTATTCTTTTCTGCCCCTATTGTTTTTTTGATTGCAATGTGGCCTTATGCACATTTTTGGAATGTCTTTGAAAATAAGGACAAGATTGAAACGACATTCTCGGAATCAATTAAAACTACCAAAGGAATGTTTGAATCATATGAAGAATATGCTAATTCTCGAATTAAAGCTTATGATTTAAAGTTAGCCCATAGTAAAATAAATGCTTTAACAAGAAAAAATAAAGTTGACGCTCTAAAATTGCAATTAATTGATAAAAACTATACTTCACTGAAGAATTCAGCCTTCGAATGGATTGACAATGCTTCAGGAGCTACTGTGTGGAATGCATTCATGATCGGCAATATACAAAAGATAGAAAATGCTTTAGATAAATGGAACTCGATATTAGTCGAATTCTCATCGAAGAAAATGATAGATGAAGAGAGTGAAACTATGGCATTTTCTAGCAATGACGAGAGTGTTAAATTAGCAAAAGAAAAATTAAGCAGTTTGAGAAATATATACACTTTGAGTCAAAGGCCAAATGTAACATCCATATTAATAGGAATTGTTTTATATATCCTACTATTATTCCCATATATTATTCAAAGTAGGAATACTAAAAGCACTTACCGGATTTTTGGCTCTGAAAAAGAAGTATATACGTCCTCCAAGGTTAGAAAAGCACATAAAAATACTAACGAGCGACGTGAAGAGGATATAACAATTAATATTAATAACAATAATAATCAGTCTAACTCTGGCGATTATGATTCCTTTACAATGTAATAGATACATTATAATATATGAATAACATAGAACAAATATTTGACAACATCGATCAATATACTGAAAATATCGATGATTTGGTGAGAGCTCTAAAAAAAGCTGGTATTAATGATTATGACCAGTTCAAAGCCGCAGCACGCGAAGCTGGAGTGCCAGTTAGAAAATCTATTCAAGATAGTGTGGCAGAAAAATTCGCCAACTCTGAAGAAGAAGACTGGAATACAGCGATGTCTGTTAATACAGAAGAAGCATATAGAGAATATTTGAATGCTTATCCAGAAGGGGCTCATCGTAATGAAGCAAGAGAATACATTTCTTCACTACTTGAAGAATCTGATAATATAGCTAGTGATGAAATTTGGAGTTCTTTAGACAAATCGAGTGTTGATGCTCTTCAAGCATTTATAGATAAATATCCTAAGAATGAGCATAAATCAGATGCTTCAAAAATTTTAAGAGACCTGAGAAGGGAACAATATTTAGGAGTCGACATTCGAGCATTAGCAAGACAGATAAAGTCTATAAGAACAGATTCAAAAGTTAATGATCCCGAAACAGCGATATTCAACAAAATTGTTGAATATATTAACACCGGTAAAATTTCGGTTGATGATTTATTATCTGCAATAAAAAAAGATAATAATTTTATTAGTGGTTCAGTTGCTAATAAACTTTGGGAAAATGGAATAATTACAGATTTTTCTAAGGCCGGAATAGATGGCGATTTTATTGCGCATATGATGTCTAATATATCGCCACAAAAATTTCAGGCCCCTGCTCCTATCACAAAAATAACCAAAAATCCATGTACAGAAGTTTATTTTTGGGGAATCCCATCATCTGGTAAAAGCTGTGCATTAGGTGCAATATTAAGTGCAGCAAATAGTGGTCGTGTTGCGAAAAGTATGCAACGTGATCCTGATTGTCAAGGTTATGGTTATATGACTCGTCTTGCTAATCTATTTAAAACAAATGGTTCTGTTGGAACATTACCAGAAGGAACTGCTATTTCATCTACATATGAGATGGGCTTTATTTTGGAAGACGATAATCGTAAAGAGCATCCGATAACTTGTATTGATCTTGCGGGTGAGTTAATAAGATGCATGTATAAACAAGATGCTAAAGAACCACTTACTGAAGAACAACAAAATGTTTTGAGAACTCTTACTAACATACTTGTAGATAACAGAACAAGTAATAGAAAGATGCATTTCTTTGTAATAGAATATGGTGCAGAAGATAGAGAATACGAAGGACTCCCCCAAAAGGATTATCTTGAGGCTGCTGTTGCATACATACAAAGAACTGGCATTTTCAAAAAGGATACAGACAGGCTATATCTTTTAATAACGAAGGTCGATAAAGCACATGTTGTAGGAAAGGCTCTTCAAGATAAATTAAAAGATTACATCTCTCAAAATTATCAGGGATTTTATAATAGCTTAAAGAAAATCTGTGAGGATAATGAAATTAATAATGGAAATGTAGATATTCAACCTTTTACTTTAGGAACAGTATGCTTCCAGAATTACTGTAAGTTTAAAGATGACACAGCAGCAGCTGTAGTTCGTACCATATTGGAAAGATCATATGGGTATAAACCTGGTAAGATTAAGAATATATTCGACATGTTAAAGAAATAGCATTATGATTAATAACAAATTAGGATTAAAGATAGTTCGCACAAACCAAGGATATGGAGATGGTTTGGAAGTTAATGGAGAACAAGAATGGACAAAAAACGTTCGTGATGTTCGTGAAGATTTGAAGAATATAGAGAACCTTCAAAATGACAATTCTATACTAATGCTTACATGTATAGATGGAGGTCATCTTTTTACAATCGCATCATTAATTGCAGGACGTACAACTGATTATATAAGTGCTTGGATATATATTCCTAGTGATTTGGTCATACCCGGCAAAATCTTGGCAGAGATAATTGAGGTTACAAAAAAAGAAATATTAGCAGTTGAGCGAAATGATGAATTGCTAAAGAGTAAATTTGAAAAAACTTATGAAATTGCTCAAGCAAAACGCACCTGCCAACATGCTGTAGGTAATCAATATGCATATAGATATTATAGTAATGATTTATATACATTACAAGAATTATTAGATGCCATACATCAGCCCTATTATCAGAAATATAAAAGCATCTTTTTCATTGATAGATCTTCTAAACTTAGTTGTATAGTTGGGGATGATTTATCTAAAGAACAACTATATACTTCTATTTTGGCAAACGCCCCAAAAAAAGCTGATGGCTTTATTCCGTATGTTAATGGCAAAGTTTTCGACTCACCAATGTATGTATCAAAAGGTGAAGTTATAGAAATTACATGGAAGAAAAATGGTTACGAGCCAATTAGAACACATACAAAGGCAAATGAAGGTTTTGAGTACATTGAACCATCTGTAAATCAGTACAGACGATTAATTCCTTACGATGCTATTTCGGTCTTCGATGAACGAAAACAGCCAATAGAACAATATAAATTGAGTATAAATCACCAAACAGTAAATCCTGGTGAAGCGGCAGCTGTTAGCGAAGCAGCGCTCAATAATGTTCGAATTGATATTTATGCCGACGGATATGATTCTAAGGGCGGAACTGCTGATTTTACGAAATTCTCTAGCGTTTCTATAAAACTATCAAAGACAAGTTATGAATATAAACTAGCTATTCCTGTAGAAACAGAAGAGAATTTTAAAGAATTAATAATAACAACGAATCGAGAACTAGAAAAGTCCCCAATTAAAGGATATGTGCCACAAAGAGGGCACTTCTCTCGACATAATACAACTACATTAAGATACTCTCCATATAATAAGACTTTTTGGATTCAAGTAGCTGTAGTACTTAGTGTAGTGTTGATTTTAGGTGTTGCACTTGGAGCATGGGGGTGGAATAAATTAGTAACTGAAAAATTAAGAGTTGAGAATAATTCTCTGAAATACGATATAAAACAACTTGAGCCAAAAGGAGGCAACAACTATGGCTCCCAAAATACTGAAGAAAACACTACTGAGCAAGAAAATGATGTGACCGAAGTAATTGAATATTTAGATAATAATAATGTTTGGAATCGTGAAAAAATGGAAGGCTTCCCTCAAATTAAAGGTTTATGGGATGCAATAAATACTCACGATTTTGGGAAAGTATTGGAGTTAGAGAATACCCTTAAAGATTCTAAGAGATTCATGATTCTTATTTCGGCTATTAAAGCTAATGAGAAAAAAAGTTTTACAACAAATTATAATACGAAACAAAATGATTTTGATATAACTATAGAAATAGTAAAAGACAAATTTGGTAATATTAAAAATAAAGGATATATCAAAGCTTTGTACGATGCTGGAGGTAATTCTTCTAGTTCTAATGGAATGAGTAACAATGCTTCCACCCCAGCTGGTTCAAGTAATAATAACAAACAAGATCAGTGGAAATGATGAAAAATACAGGTTCTAAAATTTTAATATTAGGTGCAGTGATAGCACTTGCTGCCGCAGGTGTATTGGTTTTCTACCCCACAATTGTTGCCCCTCCCACTGATGTCCCCGTTGAAAATCTGCATAAGGCATCATTGGAAAATGACATTACTAGATTTTCTGAAACAGAAAGTTCAACATTTAATGATTCCATTTATAATACAGTTATCAATAAACTTGAATTGTATAGAACGGAAAAATTCCTTTCTGAAGACAACTTAGATTATGAGACAAAAGCTTTAGTACAGAAGTATTTGCCTATATTTTCTGCTCAATGTTATAAGCAATTCCAGGCTTCAGTATGGAGAGAGTCTGATCATAAAGCCATGCTTTCAAGAATATCTAACCTTAGAACGCTAAAAGTTGATTATGGTGAAACAGATGCTGTGACTGGATCGTATAACCAAGATTTGAATAATATTGAGCACATCATTTCTCAATATAATAAAGCGAAAATTGCAGCAAGACATTCATCTTTCTACTCTGTAAAAGATGCTAATGAAAAGATAAAGACGGCTGAATCATTCAAAGCTGAGGATTATTTAAGAAATTGCACAGAGTTAGTCAACGATTTATCAGAAGTGAAGGTGAAGATTGGAAACTCTCACTTTAATAAGGTTGTGGCTAAAGTTGAAGAAATGAGTAGATACAGATATATGTCAGAGGAAGCTTTTGGGGTACTAGTAACTTCAGCTAATAATATGATTAATGAGTATAATAACAATCGTTCAAATTATGGTACTTCAGCTAAAAGCACTGATAATCTTAAAAGTAAAGCAAATGATTACTACAAGGAAGCTCGCGCATATTATGAAAGTTTAAGAAAGCCTGAAATTAGTATAAATGCCAACCAATGGACATATATGACTTCTCCAAACTCTTCATATCGAGCATACCAGTCTAATAGCAACTATCATATCTCTAATTCAACATCGACTATGTCTTTTACCATTAAAGGATATGAAACATTTACTTTCCACATAAGAAGTAATGGCGAATCAGATCATGATTATGTTATGGTTGGGATAAATCGAATACCAACAATAGATTCCAATTATACTTCTACAAAGGGTTCTGCCTCTAGTGGTACTGCTTATTATAATTACAAGACAGTAAACATCAATAACCTGAATAAAACAGATTCATACACGATATATGTCGTATATCGTAAAGATGGTTCTGTAGATAAAGGTACTGATAGAGGATATGTATTAATTCCTTATGCAAATTAAAATCTATGAAAGCAAGATTATTTATATTTATTTCAATACTCTTAGTTTTAGGTCAACCATTTATATATGGTCAATCTAAAAAAGATAAGAGTAAATCAGAGAAAGAGTTGATTGCATCGATTGATAGTATGCAATTTGTAATTGATTCTCTAAAAATCCAACTAATGGATAAAGATAGTGTTGCGACCAGTAATCAAATAATAATAGATTCATTAAAAAATGCAATCGCTGACTTATCTATTAGCAGTAAACAACAAATAGGTTTTCTTAAAGATTCTTTGTCAAAAGAAATTGAGACAAGAGATAAAGAGATATTACAAATTCAATCAAATATTGGATTTGTAGATACTTGTATGGTCAAACTTGCCAACAGATGGCTTTATGAGAAGTTTGACAAAGAAAGTGTTGATGAAGCAATCACATATTTTGACAGAATATATAACAATGAGTTGAAAAATGAACTTTCGATTGTTCAGAAACTTCTAAGAGATTATGAACCTGCTTATAGAGAGTTTCAGTCTATTTTAAAGCAAGCACAGGATGATATTGAGAGAACTAGTCCATTTGGCGTTGATGAATATAAAGAAAAGTACATCAGAAGAATACAAACGATGTCATACTATCTCCAGTATTATGAAGGTGATTGGAACATAAGGTACTTAAATGACAAAATAAAGGAGGCCCTGGATCGATTACAAACTCATTCAGATAAAAAAACTGCTGACTTTAGTTCATTGATAGATTAGAATTTTAATCTAACAGTACGATTTTAGGACTCATAATAATATTCTTATTATGAGAAGTTTAGCGTTTGCAATAACGATTAATGCCAATAAAGCGATGAAAGAGAAACTTGATATATGTGCAGTTTGTAAAAAGAAGACATTTGATCCAAACAAAGGATTAATATGTTCATTGACAAATGAAAAACCTACTTTTGAAGATGAATGTATTACCTATGAAGCTGATTCAGATAAAATTGAAAAACTTAAAGGATTTGCTATAGCACACAAAGATAAAATTTCAATTTCAGGCTGGCTTGCATTTTTCCTTTGGGTGGGTATTGGAGTTGGAGCAATAGCTTCTTCAGTCATTGGAATTGTCCAGATTTTTAATGAAGGATTTGGTTGGCTTTTTTCAACAATTTACCTAATTTCTATTGTCACTCTTGTTGCTATTGCTATATACGCAATAATCGCATTTTATCGTAGGAAATCTAATGCGGTATCTTTAGCCAGAACATATATTGCAATGATTGTTTTAGATGGTGTTTTGTCTATTGTAATTTCAGTTTTGCTTGACGACAGCTCCTTATTTCCGCAAGCTATTAGGCAATTTGTCTGGGCTGCAATTTGGTTCGCTTTTCTTCAAAACTCAACCAATGTGCAGGAGATAATTCCTGTACAATCCCGTTCATGGAATGGTTTTGAAAAGATTGTGCTAATAATTTATATTGTCACTTTATGCCTATTTACGGCATCCATAACATATGCCGCTAAAAGTGATAACCCTCAAAACTTATTTTATACTTCAGATTCTTTTATAGATATAAGCATTGCTGAAGGGAATAAAGAATTACCGGCAATAATAAGTGAAGGAATAACTTTACAGCGCATAAGTAAGGATAATAAGAATATCATATATACTTACCAACTTGATAACATCTATAAAACAGATACAGACGAGACTCTACTCTCTGAAAATGCAACAGTATCTAAGCACGAACTTTTGTATGAGTTTTCTAAAGATACTATATCAGATGAATTTACCGAGACCTGTTTTAACAAAGGATATTCGATTGTATATAAGTATATCGATGCTCTGTCTGAAACTCTTTATTCTATATCCATCAGCCCCGAAGAATATAGTTCAGTATTAAATACAACTTATAAATGTCCAACAGAAACGTTAGCGGATTTGATATACAAATATAATATTCAACTGCCAATAGATTATATGGGAGATGCCAGTCTGCAAAGAATATTGCTAAATGATAGTGACAAAGAGTTAATCTATAAAGTTAGATTGCCACAATTGTCATTAGATAATATGACTAGTTTAACTTCTTCGTATTTAAATGAATATATTATAGATAACTGGAGTGATTTGAGTGATTCAATCATAAGATTGGCTGTTGTAAATCAATTAATCATTAGATTCGACTTTATTACATATTCAGGATTGGAATATGCTACTATTAGAATCTCGCCAGAAACCTATAACGCTATAAGTTAGAAAAACAAAAAGTTTTTTATCATAAAGCAGTCATTAAATGAAAAGATTTATATTATTATTACTTCCCCTTATTTTAGGTGTACAAATTACTTTTGGACAAAATATTAAACGCCCAGATTCATACAATTACAATCGAGGTGTGGAAGCCATCCAAAATAATAATACAGAGGAAGCACTTGAATATCTAAACAAAGAATTAGATGAAAATCCTAATAACGGATATGCATTAGCGTGGATTGCAACAGTACGAAATTATCAAGAAGAGTATGGACGCGCATTAACAGCAGCAGATTTAGCTATTAAACATATTCCCAAAAAGGATAAACAATATAGAGCATTTGCATATATTGTTCGTGCAGAAGTTTATGTTGGACTTGGAGAAGCAGAAAAAGGACTTGCAGATTTAACTTCAGCCGTAAATGAAACCCCTGATGATCCGGATGTATATGAACGACGTGCCAATCTTTACTACTATATGGATAAATATGATTTAGCAGATAAGGACTATCAAAAAATCATATCTCTCAATCCTGGAAGTGTTATGGGATATATGGGAATTGGAAGAAATGCTAATGCTGAAAAAAGGTACAATGATGCGATAGAGCAATTTGACTATGTAACAAGATTAGCATCGAATTATTCATCCGGATATTCTTTCAGAGCTGAAAGCTATATTGGCATAAATCAGTTTAACAAAGCCATTGATGATATTATACGAGCACTCAATATAGATGGAAACGACAAGGCTTTTAATTTGATGTTCCAGGTTGCCGACTCGTCTATGGTTGAATTAGTTACAAAACTTAAAGTACAATCCATTAAGAGTCCGAACAATGATTACTGGCCTTATTGTTTGGGAGTAGTGCATGAACATAGTGGGGCCTATTCCAAAGCAATAGATTACTATATTAGTAGCATGGAGAAAGACCGTTCCCCAATAACTGCTAACAGAATTTCAAACTGTTACAGTGAAATAGGTAATTTTACATTGGCATTGGAATACATTGATGAAGCTATTGTTATGGATTCAACAAACTATGATTTTTTAATGGCAAAGGCTGATTTGCTGTATGAATCCGGTGATGTTGAAAAAGCAATAAAAGAATTGGATATATACGTGAATCACTATCCTGAGTTTTATGGAGGGTATTATCGTCGTGGTTGGTATAAAGACAATAAAAAAGATGTTGATGGAGCTATAGAAGATTATACCATGTCTATAGTTTTGGATCCAAACTATGCTTATGCATATTTAGGGAGAGGTGATATGTATGTCTTAAAAAACGATATCGAATCGGCAAAAGCGGATTTTAATAAGGTCATAGAACTTGACACTATTCCTAATAATAGTTCATGCGCACAATATGCTTATTGGGGTCTAGGAGAAAAGGAAGAGGCTATAAATTTCATGAATAAAGTGATTGCCAATGACCCCGACAATGCTGGTAACTATTATGATGCTGCATGTCTACATTCTAGAATGGGTGAATTAGAAAAGGCCATTGGGTTTATGGAGACAGCATTTGAAAAAGGTTATCGCCGTTTCGCTCACATGGAACTGGATAATGATTTAGATGCGATAAGAGAATTACCGAATTTCAAGGAATTAGTCAAATTGTATAAAAATAAGTTTGCATCGGAAGTTGAAGAAAATATAGCTGAAGATGAAACCTATGAGAATCGGATTGCTGAAATTCCATTCACCAAGGAGAATGGAGTCTGTAAGGTGAAATGTTCCATAAATGACTTACCGCTATATTTTGTTTTTGATACCGGAGCTTCGGATGTTTCGATTTCATCGGTAGAAGCTACATTTATGATGAAAAACGGATATCTGAAATCAACGGATGTTATAGGTAAACAAAATTATATGATGGCTAACGGAGAGATAAGTGCAGGAACTATTCTTAATATTCGCAATGTGAATTTTGGAGGATTAGATTTGGATAATATCCGTGCATCAGTAGTCCATAATCAGACAGCTCCACTTTTATTGGGCCAGTCTGTATTGAACCGTCTAGGTAATATAGAAATTGATAATTCGAGAGGTGTTATTAAAATAACGTACAAAAAGAAAATTGAAAAGACAAATGAAAAAAGAAATCAATAGACTAAAAGTAGTGTTAGCTGAAAAGAAACGGACTAATCGTTGGCTTGCTGCTCAATTAGGTAAAAATGAAGCAACAATATCCAAATGGTGTACCAACACAACTCAGCCGAGTTTGGATGATTTGGTTCTTATTGCCAAATGTCTAGAAGTAGATACAAAAGATTTACTTCTTTCCATAATTGAATAAAATAACAAAATGCCACCTGTAGGTGGTATTTTTATATTAAAGTCATAGAGTTACATCCTATCACAAAGGAATATAGCATTTTACGATAGTTCTTGAAGGGAAAAGAACTCGAACGGGGAAATATGAAATTGAACTCTACCAGGACTTCGCGCCCCATTCGTTCGGATTCGCTGAACGAACTCTCGACGAACGGACAGGAGTCGTCAGAGGAGTACTCTATCATGGCAAACCGGACGAATCATACGCCGTGATGCTCAATCCGTTCCATGGATGGAGCATGCACACCTGAAGATAAAATCCTGCAAAGCCCATTTCCCCCGATAAATGAGAGAATGGGCTTTCATCACTTTTGTAACCTGTCTAACAGGAGCGTTCGTACCACCTCATAGCCTTCCTGCGGATTGAACTCCTCATCCGGCCGAAGCAACTGCATGGTATCACCCAAGAATTCATCATCCTGCATTTTGTCTTCCATATTGATAATAAATTCTTTGTAAGTAGGAATGTGGTCCACCACAAATTCCATATACTTCTGATAGCAAACCAGCACGTTGTCTATATTGATGTCTGACGTGGTCAAAGCCTTGTACAAATCATACAAATCACGTCCTTTTCTCCGTTGGTACAAGGCACGCAGTTTTGTACCTACCAGTTCATCCAACTGGTAGGTCAGGACATCGCATTTTCCGTTATACCATTTGTTGACCACTGAAAATGGCATATGCTGCATAGGCAGTACGCTGAAATGTTCCTTGCAGTTGATTTCCACTTTCAGATGAATCGGGACGACTGGTATGGATTCTGATTCCAGCCTGAAAATCAAAGTGTTATTATGCTTTTTCTGCTTCACTTTCGGCTCTCCGAGAAAAGAGAGTGCATCTCTTATATGGTCATAGGTCTCTTTAATCGGTTCTGCATTAATCTGTACCAAGTCAATATCTTCACTGTACCTGGGTTGGGGCGAGAGGAACAATTTGTGTAATGCGGTACCTCCGCGAAAAGCCAGATGGGAAGCAAGATATTCATCCTTGTATATCTCAGTCAAGGCTCTGCATATCAGCAGATCCTGTTCTACCTGTTCGGACTCTGTCCATGGAACATGTTCGCTCCATTCTCTGATTGCAAACTCCGGTATCATTCGTCTATTTCTATTTCTTGGTTAATGATTACTTTCCATTTTTTATCAACCTCACAACCCTCTGTCGGTTTGTTTATCTTAAACGGTATCTTTCTGAATTTCAGTCCTGCAACCTCTATTTTGGAATATAAGGTTTCCGCCAATTCCGCTCTTTCCAATACATGTTCCAGAATATAACCCAGACGTTGAAAGACCGGTATAGCCGATGTCTTGAAAAAGGAATCATCCAGGCTGTCCATATTCATTGTCTCAGCCAATTCATTCAACACGGTGCAGACACGATTCAGACCACCTACACTTTTTTCGTTTTCCACCAGGTCAATGGCTGTCAGTTCAGGACAAGAAACATTGATATAACCTGTCTGTGTCTTGTGCTTCCTTACAAATTCCATATTTATTTGCTTCTTGGAAAAGAACAATATGGATGTTCCGCTCTTTGACGTATTCCTCATGCTCGGTTGTTCCACCATGAGGGAAAATGTCTGTACTCTTTGATGTGACGCACCATAAAATGAAGCCGCATTCAAAAGAGCAACATAATATCTTTTCCCAAGATAGGACATCAGCTGATCCATATAGAAAACAGGCGGAATTACTCCTTTTAATGAATATTCCACAGGCATAATGACATAGAAATTACGCCAGGGAGAAACTATCTTCGATTTGGAGGCCAAACGGTACAATGCGGTTTTTATATATACCTTACCCGCTGAGGGGAATTGCTTTTCTATATCCTCTTTAGTGAAGGTGTAATATCCCCTTACCTCCAAGCTTTCGATCCAATCCGACAAAGTCTTTATATGCTTCTCCATAATCTAACTGCAATAACATTGCAAATGTAGTCATTTTTTGACTACTTACGCAGTTTTATTGCATGTTTTTTTTGTTTTGAAAGGGAATTTTCTCCATATTTCTATAAAATGGCATCATAAGCCACGCTTCACTTGACAAGTCCCTTCAGAGAAGTTAACTCGGAGGGCGAATACCTCCACGTTCAAGCCTCCGGTTTTCGGGACACAAAATTCCCTGCGGTAATTTTCCGCCCGAAAAAACGCTCCGGTATTGCCGTCCGAGTTGGGGAAAGGACCGGGACTTAGCAAGCGAAGCGACCTACGACGCATAGATACAGGTCAAAATAAAAAAGAATCTGACGGGAGAACCATGCTCCCGTATGCCATCCCAATGGATTACGCCACCCGGTTATTCCCGTAAACAGAATTCCGCTTCCTGTCACAAACGGACACATCAAGGGGGACAAAAGCAGCTCGCTCCCAACTCTGCATAATTACAGTTTTTCCTTTTCTTCCGTGCGACTGCGTGTACCGCCATGCCCTTGTCTGTATGGTTTGTTCCCGTCATTTCCCTTTCCTTTGCCGCCTCTCGCTTTTTCTCCTTTTCCTGCCGTTTTACCCCGTTTTTTCACTCCGTTTTCTCCGGCCTGCGGTGTAATGTGATGACACATGGTGTAATGTATATCCTAACACATTGCAAATCAATTATTTATCAATTTTTCTCCTATATATTTGCGTTGACAACATGAGTTATCAACACTAAAAATCAAAAATTATGGCAAAGAAAAATGCACGGGAAGAACCCCCGAAACCACAGGTCACCGAAAACGAGCAGATGAGTGACATCGTGTTCATCCTCGACAAGATGGAACTGATTCTGGAAGCGGTGTCGCAAATCGGACAGGACGGAAAATTCAACACGGTAGCCGCCGACAGGCAGAACCGGAACTCCTTCCTGAAGATTGACCGCTATGCAGATGCCTTCGAGAACTTCATCAAGAACTTCTGGAGCCAGCTGAAAGACCCGACACGCTTCGGAATCCTCTCCGTCAAGGAAGACAGGCTGGACGACCCTGCCGTACAGCAGGCCATCGAGGACATCGCCGCAGGAAAAAAGACAAAAGCCGTGGAGGAATTTCTCAAGCAGTACGAGATTGTTCCGCGCAACAAGGAAAACCAAAGTATCAACCAAAAAAATCAAGAAGAAATGGCAAAGAAAAATGAAACCCAGCAGCAGGCTGCCACAGCTGACAGCCAGCCGCAGACCCAGTCCCCCCAGTACCGTTACAACGAGTCCATGATCAACTGGGAACAGCTAAAGAATTTTGGAATCTCCCGTGAATACCTCCAGGAACGCGGACTGCTCGAACAGATGCTCAAGGGATACAAAACCAACCAGGTAGTACCCATCAGCATGAACTTCGGCTCGGCCGTACTGAGAACGGACGCACGTCTGTCCTTCCAGCAGTCCATGGCTGGCGAAGTGGTGCTCGGCATCCATGGTATCCGACAGAAACCCGACCTCGACAGACCATATTTCGGACATATCTTCTCCGACGAGGACAAGAAGAACCTGCTCGAAACGGGCAACATGGGACGTGTCGTGGAACTGAAAGGACGCAACGGGGAATATATCCCTTCCTTCATCAGTATTGACAAGCTGACCAACGAGGTGGTCGCCATGAAAGCGGAGAATGCTTTCATCCCGAGAGAAATCAAGGGTGTGGAACTAACCGAGCAGGAGCAGAATGACCTGCGTGAAGGCAAGAAGGTCTATGTCGAGGGCATGATCGCCAAGTCCGGCAACGAGTTCAACGCCTTCATTCAGGTGAATGCCGAACGCAGGGGTGTCGAGTTCATTTTCGAGAACGACAAGCTCTTCAACCGCCAGACACTCGGGGGTGTGGAACTGACACAGAAACAGATTGAAGACCTGAACGCCGGAAAAGCCATCTTCGTGGAGGGAATGCAGCGCAAGGACGGCGAGGTGTTCTCCTCCTACGTGAAGCTGGACGAGGCGACAGGCCGCCCGTCCTACACCCGCTATAATCCGGACTCTCCGGAAGGCGCACGCGAAATCTATATCCCCAACGAAATTAACGGAGTGAAAATATCGCTGGAGGAACAGCAGCAGCTCCGTGACGGCAAGGTGATTTTCCTCAATGATATGGTGAACCGCAAGGGAGAGGAATTCTCCTCCTTCATCAAGGCCGATTTGGAAACGGGACGCCTGAGCTACTCCCGTACGCCGGACGGCTTCGAGCAGCGCGAGGATTTCAAGATTCCAACCAAGGTATGGGACGTGGAACTGACCAGACAGCAGCGTGCGGACCTGCAGAGCGGAAAGGCCGTGCTGGTGGAAGGCATCAAGGGATATGACGGGAAGACCATCTCGCAGTACGTCAAGGCGAACTTCAACCAGGGGCGTCTGGACTTCTACAACGAGAATCCTGACCGCAAGCGTGACGCCTCACAGCGAAACGTGGTGGCCAACAGCCAGCGACAGGAACAGGGAAACCGCAAGTCAAAAGGTGCGAGCATTGCCTGATGGCAGGTTACTGAAAAATGAATGTTGAATCAAAAAAAGAAAGAAATATGAAAAAGGAAAACGGAAACGACATGCCTTTCAAGGCTGATGAAGTGAACTGGGACGAACTCTCCGGTATCGGTATCATGAAGGACGAGCTGGAACTCTCCGGCGAAATGGACACCCTCCTCAGGGGAGAGAAAACGAAAGTGATGTCCCTGAGCCTCGTGCTCCTCGGCGTGGACGTGGTGATGGACGCCACACTCCAGCTGGTCCGTAAGGGCGAGGCCCCGCTGCTGGAAATCCAGGGAGTGACACCGTTGGGCAAATAATCTGAGAGCAATTATCAAGTAAACCGATGTCTTACCGCCGTTTCCTGTCTTCCGCATGGAAAACGGGAAACGGCTTAATTTTTATCCAATATGATAGCAATCATCGCAGAAAAGCCGAGTGTAGGCTTGGACATAGCCCGTGTAGTCGGGGCTGATACAAGAAATGACGGCTACTGTTCCGGTAACGGATATATGGTAACCTGGGCACTGGGACACCTCGTGTCACTGGCCATGCCGGACACTTACGGCTATACGAAAACGGCGGCGGAGGACTTGCCGATGCTGCCGGACCCGTTCCACCTGGTCTCCCGACAGATGCGCACGGACAGGGGAATGGTTACGGACATCGCCGCCTCGAAACAGCTGAAAGTCATAGAAAGCGTGTTCAACCGCTGTGACAGCATCATCGTGGCTACCGACGCCGGTCGCGAGGGGGAACTTATCTTCCGCTGGATATACGCCTTCCTGGAGTGTACGAAACCGTTCAGACGCCTGTGGATTTCCTCGCTTACTGACGAGGCCATACGGAAAGGGCTGGAGGAACTGAAGGACGGCTCGGAATACGACAGCCTGTATGCCGCCGCCGACAGCCGCGCGAAGGCGGACTGGCTGGTGGGCATGAACGCCAGCCGTGCCCTGGCCATCGTCTCCGGCTCTTCCAACAACTCGATCGGACGGGTGCAGACTCCGACGCTCGCCATGATATGCAGCCGCTACAGGGAGAACCGCAGTTTCGTATCCACACCATACTGGCAGCTGCATGTCACCCTCAATGGCGGCACGTCACACCGTCGCTTCTTCCATCCCGCGACCTTTGACGACAGGCAGAAGGCGGAAGCCGCCTACCGCAGTCTCTCTCCCGATTCTTCGGCGACGGTCACGAAGGTGGAGCGCAGGAAAACCCTGCAACAGCCGCCGCTGCTCTACGACCTGACGGCACTTCAGAAGGACTGCAACGTGCACCTCGACCTGCCCGCGGCAAAGACGCTGGACATCGCCCAGTCGCTCTACGAGAAGAAGCTCATTTCCTACCCGAGAACGGGAAGCCGGTATATCCCGCACGACGTGATGGCCTGCGTGCCCGGTCTGCTGGAAAGAATCTTGGCCATGCCCGGATTCGCTACAAGTGCCGGAATCCTTGACTTTGCGCGTCTCAACACCTGTAGCATGGACGACAGCAAAGTGACGGACCACCATGCCCTCATCACGACCGGCATCACACCCGAAGGGCTTTCGGAGGCGGAGACCGCCGTCTATACGCTGATAGCCGGACGTATGCTGGAGGCGTTCTCGCCCTGCTGCGAGAAGGAACTGATTCTTATGGAGTGCCGTCTGGACAACATGGATTTCCGCTCGAAAAGCTCACTTGTCGTCAGTCCAGGATGGCGCGGCATCTTCTGCAGGAAAGAGGACAGGCAGGACGACGAGCCGGAAACCGACGAGGGTACCGCCGTATTTGCCGAAGGGGACACGGTTCCTGTTTCAGGATTCGGACTGGCCCAGAAGAAGACCGTGCCCAGACCGCTCTATACCGAAGCCACGCTGCTGGCAGCAATGGAGACCTGCGGCAGGGAGATAGCCGACGAACAGGCACGCGAGGCCGTGAAGGAGCTGGGCATCGGCACGCCCGCTACAAGAGCCGCCATCATCACCACACTGTTCAAACGTGACTATATCGCCCGCTCCGGCAAGAGCATCGTCCCCACGGAAAAGGGACTCCATATCTACGATGCGGTGAAGGACATGCTCGTGGCGGACGTTTCCCTGACAGGAAGCTGGGAGAAGACCCTGCTCCAGATAGAGCGGCACACGCTCGGACCGGACACGTTCATGGCATCCATCACGGACTACACCCGCAAGGCTACCCGTGAAATCCTGAACCTCAGCCTTCCGGCAGCGGCAACCCGCACATTCACCTGTCCCAAATGCAAGACCGGACACATCATCGTCAGGGAGAAGAGTGCCCGCTGCGACAATAAAGGGTGCGGACTGACCGTGTACCGCAGATTCCTGAACAAGGAACTGACGGACCAGCATCTGGAACAGCTTTTCTCCTCTGGTTCCACACGCCTTATCAAGGGATTCAAGGGAAAGAAAGGTGTGGCTTTCGACGCTTCGGTCACCTTTGACGCCGGATTTACCCTGACACTCTCGTTCCCCAAAAACGGGAACGGCAGGAAAAGGAAATGATGAAGCCATCCCGATTCGCGGGGCAAAGGTCGCAGCCCGCCCGTTTCCACCGGCAAGGTCTGGCCTTACGGTTTCTGGGAAAAATCATCCTCGCCCAAGGCTCCGGTATTTTTCCCGAAAACCTTGCCTGTGGAGGCGGACTGCAAGAAAGCCCCTGAAACCGGGAATGGCATTCCCACTAAAACATGAAGATTATGAAAGCAAACGAACGCATCAGAAAGATAACGGGCAGCAGATGGGCAAGGACACTCGCGCTGGCCGTAACAGCAGCCATCATATTCAGCTGGCTCTATTCCCACGGTATATCGCCTGTATGGACCGCCGTGGCCATCATCTGTTTCAGGGGACTCTTCAGGTTCCTCTACCGTATAGCCTGTTTTCTCGTGGCACTGGCCATCATTCTGTGCATCCTGATTTTTCTGGTCTTCTGAAATCTGACGATATGGAACATACACGGAATTTATCATTGCAGCATAAGGGAGCTGTCCGGGAGCGGGCGGCTCTTTTTGTATCTGTCACAGACGGAAATGACACGGGAAGAAAAGGGAATGGACTAAAAACACAGACATTGGCAAACCGAGAACTACAGGGCAAAGTTGGCAAACGCTTCTTGTCGGACGGCAAGGTCAGGCCGCAAGCGGTTTCGGAAAAAATCATCCTCGCTGCGCTCCGGTATTTTTCCCGAAAACCCTGCCTTTCCGGAAGCATTTGCCGTTGGGCCCTTGTAGTTCAGCGGGCTGCCAAAGCCCGAGTATTCACACTTAAAAATAAAGAGTATGCAACAAGCGATCATCACAAGACAGTCACCAGCCCCGATAGGGATGCCCGTGACAAGAAGACCGAAAGTACACATCCCGCAGCCCTCCATCAAACTGCCGCCGAGAGGAACAACCGGTCCGGTTCACATCTCAAAACTGCTGAACCCCATTCAGAAAATATGCAGACATCCGGACAGGAACAGGCTGCTGGCAGAATTCTTCAGCGAATATTGAAATTTATCGTCTAATCATTTAATATCTGAAATTATGTTTTTTACAGCAATCCACCAGATGATGACGGAAAGCGTGGACCTCACGATCGTCATCCGCAAGACAAACGGACAACTGACCGTTTCCACATTACCAAAATCGAATGGACTCAAGGACGAGGCCCAGAACCACATCGTGCCGCTGACTGTCACGGGCACACCGCAGGAACTTGACACAGGATTCCTGCAGGCAGTCACAAGACCGATACAGAAAGCGTGCGGGCTGATCTCCAACATGGTACAGTTCGAGGCACAGGCGGACAAGGCCGCAGCCAGCAGCAAGGCTGCCAAGGAAACGAAATCCAAGGAGACGAAGGAAGAACGCGAGAAGCGGGAGAAGTATGAGAAACTGATGAAGAAGGCGGAAGAACTGACAGCGGTCAGAAACCACCGGGAAGCCGTCAGCTTACTTACACAGGCGAAAGCACACGCGAATGCCGCCCAGTTGAAGGAAATCGAGGAGAAGATAAAGGCGGCCGACACGGAAATGAACCGGGGAAGCCTCTTCGACCTGATGGAACAGGAGGCACAGCCGGAACCTTCTGTACAGCAGCAACAGCCACACTCCCAACAGCCGGCATACATGCAGGCAACGGAGCAGAGAAATCCGCAACCGCAACGTCCGCAACAGCCGGCACCGCAGCAGACATACACGCGGAGACCGTCACAACCGATGCCGGGACAGGCTCAGCCCGCACCGCAGAGACCACAACAGGCATACACGCAGCATCCGCAACAGCCAGGAATATGGCCGTCGCAACAACAGCCGCCACAGCCGCAGGCAAGACCGCAGATACAGCCGCACGCGCAATATGTCCAGCGGACAGGCGGACAGCAGCCTTCCCAACCTCAATATCCGCCGCAGCCTGAAATTCAGGACTGGCAGGAAGAACGGTTCATGCAGGAGGACGAACAGCAACCGTACCTCTCCGATCAGGATCACCCCGCATACAGTGAAAAGGACTACGAGGAATACATCGATTTCCCTCAGTCCATGCTGGAACCCAAGTATTCACCTTATCAGACAGTTTAAGACATGGCACTCGAAATCAAAGGAATGACACGCTCATTCAAATTCAAGAAAGGAACGGAGTATATAACCCTTCAGGACCCGGATCCGAACATCTCGCCGGACATGGTCATGAGCTACTATTCGAACATGTACCCGGAACTGACGACGGCTACCGTTCACGGACCGATCATCAGGGAGGACATGACAGAATATGAGTTCAAGACAACTATCGGAACAAAAGGATAAAGGATATGGCAAAGGACAACAGAAAAAAGAAGAAATCATGTGTACCATTGGACGGATATCAGGCGGAACAGCTCGCGAGACTTATCATTGCGGAAACCGAAAGGAAGGTGCATTACGGCACGGAAAGAAAGAAACGGATTGCGGCACCCAGCGGTGCCGTAATTCTTTTCTGAACGCTACGTTCTTGCCGATATCCCCATCGGAACTGTTCACGGACGGTACTGACGGGAAGCCGCACAATCTTATCACGCAGGAAAACTATGAGTACCTGCGTGATTCCTTTTTCAGATATGCACTCCTCATGAAGAAGGAGGCGGTACATACACCGGGACGAACGCCCGGTGAAAGTATTGCCAGACTGCACGAAGAGATGTGTAACCTTGTAGGCAATGACATGAATGTCAACATTGAGCAGGACGAAGAAAGACTCCTGTTCCGTCTCTGGAAATGTCATGAATGGGGAGAACTCACGTTGTATTATTTCCCGACGAAGTTCATGGAAAGGCTCGGACCGGAACTGAGACGCATATCCGTCACCTTCATCCACAACCTGATGCAGGCGAACGGAATAAACACCATACTGGACGAGGATGACATGGACTATGCCCTGACACTGATGTCTGAGGATGACTCGGGTGAAACGGCATCTGACCGGAAAAAGAGGCGGCGGCTCCTGCACTCCTATGAGGAAGGCAGGATACATGCCCTGTTACGCCGGGTGGAACGCAAATCCTATTACAAGAATCTGCCGAAGGCAATCGACCGATATAAGCCGAAGGACGGGTACGAACAGTCACTGGTCTCCCTCATGAAGGAGGGATTGGAGTTCCTTACACCTGAACACGGCATCATGGAATACGGCTACGATCCCTTCTACGAGGAAGAACCGGACTTTCTGCCCATGTATCTCAGCAAGCAGATCCGGGTCATCTATGACTGCACCGACATGATAACGGAATATCTCACCGACTATTACAACTCCTACAGCCAGGAGACATACGACATCATTCCGGTCACCACCTGTGACCTGTCTCCGGAAACGAAGGAACTGTTCCGCATGGACGACTATCCGGAACGCTTCTTCAAATGGGCGGAAAAATTCATCAACATCACAGTATAAACCAATCTGAACTGATATGATAGACAGCAACGAACTGACCAGAAAAATCAAGACGCCGCTCAACCCCAGGGCGGCACTGATTGCCTATGCCTCGGAGAATGACAGGAACTTTTTCCTTGAAATCCGTGAAATTGACGACCGGGGAAACATGACTGAAGGAAGACCGGTAACCCTGGAATTCATGAACACACTCGTGAAGGGATACTCGGAAAGACACAGCACCACTCCATATGGGAAGATACCCGACAACCTGTTGTATTGCGACCCGCGCAAGGGCAGCGAGAGATACGTGTGGTACAACCCTCCGCACAAGAGGATGATGTTCTTCAGCCCCGCGCTCAAAATAGAAAACGCAGAATATTACCTGCCGGGAGTGATCTATGAGGCCGGAGAACACGGAATGAGAATCTATGCCTACAAGGAAAATGTTCCCGGACCGGATACCGTACTGTATGCCGCACCGTTCTTCAACGTGACAGGTTCCAGCGTATGTCTGGGAAATGCCAGGATAGATCTGCCGAAGGACCTGACCTATGAGAAGCTGCTGCAGTACTGGGAAAGGAAATTCTGGCTTACGGAATTCTCCCACCTGGGAGGGAACGGGAACCCGACAAAATCAAACCTCGTGCTGGTGACAAAGGCGGCACGGGACAGGGACTTCAACCTTGACGAACTGAAACCGCTGAACAACATGAAACTTAAAGACATACTGAAATGAAAAGAGTACACTACATCGACAACTATCTCATAAACCCGCAGCATCCGGTAACGGTAAACCTTATCGGAGCGGGAGGAACAGGCTCGCAGGTGCTTACCTGCCTGGCCAGGCTTGACACGGCACTGAGGGGACTGGGACATCCCGGACTGTTCATAACTGTGTATGATTCCGACATCGTGACGGAGGCCAATATCGGGCGACAGCTCTTCAGCCCCTCGGACATCGGCCTGAACAAGGCACAGTGTCTTGTCACACGCATGAACAACTTCTTCGGCAACGACTGGAAGGCGGTACCGGACATCTATCCGGCAGCTCTGAAGGACGCCAGACGGGACAATCTGGCCAACATAACGATTACCTGCACGGACAACATAAAGTCCCGTCTCGATCTGTGGAACATACTGAAAGCCGTGCCGGTTTCAGAATACAGAAGCCACGAGACACCCCTGTACTGGATGGACTTCGGCAACACACAGGATACGGGACAGGTCATCCTCGGAACCGTACCGAAGAAAATCAAACAACCGGCATCCAAGCTGTACGAAACGGTGGAATCGCTGAAGGTAATCACACGATATGTCAAATACGCGAGAGTGAAGGAGAAAGATTCCGGACCGAGCTGTTCGCTGGCGGAGGCCCTGGAAAAGCAAGACTTGTTCATCAACTCTACACTGGCACAGCTCGGCTGCAACATCCTGTGGAAAATGTTCCGCAACGGTATGATCGAACATCACGGACTATATCTGAATCTATCCACCATGAAGGTGAATCCGATCGGAGTGTGAACATGATTGATTGACAGATAATTGGTTAAAATTTGTTTGATATAAATTCCATATACTTTGTAGCCATTATATTTAGATACAAATTTATATATTTGTATTTTGAGTGCGTTATGATATGATGTGACGTTATCAGACCGGAAGAGACTGATAATTCGACAATCAGATAATGAATGGAGTATTATTTTTTATGCAGGTTCATTTTTTAGGACCTGTTTTTTACCGGTCTATGGTACGGAAGTAAATATCGCAAATATGAAGCAACCGAATCGGATTGACCATGGAAAGAATACTACACCATGCAAAACAATAGGGTAACGCTTCACTACTGTGCATACCATAGCAGCAGCAATGTCTGCAAAAAGGTCTTGTACAGAAATATGCTAAAAACAGAAATACAGCATATCCGTATTGTCTCCTCAGCTACATGTTTTCCAAAAGAATGAGAAAGAGGCGGTCTTTCGGAACTTATAATAAAGTATATGAAAAAGCTCAGTAAAATATCGTTGCAGACAAAAATCATTGCTGGTTATTTGATACTGCTGGCTGTCATCGGCAGTATGATAGCCATATTGTTGCATGAACAGGAGAAAATGCATGATATAGAAAACGGGACGACGGAGATACGCAATATCCGTAACGAAGTGAATTCCATTCGCCGCCAGATAATAGGAATCGCACTTATGGGAGAATCCGCAATCGGATGGGAACAAAAAGATTTAAAAGTTTACAGGGACAAGCGTCTTCATATAGACAGTTTGCTCATACAGTTGAAGCATGACTGCAACAATCTTGTGAGCGATAGCCAGATTGACACTTTGCGCCAGCTGCTGAAAGAAAAGGAAGAGCAGTTGTTTCATCTTAAAACCGTATTTCAGAACTATAAGGAATCGGACAGTCTCCTCTATACCCGTCTTCCGGAAGTCATCCGAAAAACAGGACCGAAAACAATTACGCGCAGAAAAAGCGGTATAGCAGGTATCTTCGGCAAAAAAGAGACGGTTCAGATCCCCGTATCCACTGATGAACTGAAACGGCTGAACAGGCAATTGATAAGTATACAGGAAGAGCATGACAAGTATATGGAACTTTACATAGACAGTCTACGTCTCCAGAATCGGAAATTGAACAGGAAACTGAATACTTTCATAACGGATCTTGACCGTCAGGTACAGATTGGATTTCAGCAAAAAGAAACCAAGATAGCAGAAGCGAAATCGTTGTCATTCAAACTGTTCGCAATGACTATTATCATCGCAATAATCCTTATTGTCATATCTCATCTAATAATCCAAAGGGATATCCGGCAGAAACAAAATGACCGTACACAACTCATTGATGCTCTCAGGCAAAACCAGACCTTGTCTGATATCAGGAAGCGGATCATCGTAACTCTCTCACATGACATAAGGGGCCCGTTGAATACCATCAGCGGCTGTGCTGAACTTGCCATTGACACAAGGGACAGGAAACGCCGGAATATGTATCTCAATAACATTCTCAATTCTTCACGCCATATCACAAGGCTTGCCAACAGCCTGCTTGACCTTTCCAGACTCGATGAAGCCAAAGAGTCTCTCAACAACGTGCCGTTCAGTCTCAAAGCTTTCGTGACTGACATTACGGAAGAATATAATGATGCGGCAAATGACAAGGGACTGGTCTTGATCACAGAAACTGACAAGAAGGACATTGTACTATACGGCGATGCCGACCGTATCAGGCAAATAGCGGACAACCTGCTGACCAATGCCATCAAATTTACACAGAACGGTTCTGTATATTTCCGTGCAGGCTATAAGGACGGCAATATGATAATGGAAGTGGAAGACACCGGTATAGGAATGGACAAGGAAACTGTTGAACGTATTTTCCGGCCATTCGAACGGGCTGCTCCGGACATTTCACCTGAAGGATTCGGACTCGGGCTGCCTATAACAAAAGGACTTGTCAATCTGCTTGGAGGAAACATAAATGTTTCAAGCAATATAGGAAAAGGCAGCCTCTTCCGCACGGAAATACCTCTCTCTGTATCAGAAGAACCATTAAAAAACAGTATTGTTCCTGTCTTGAAAAGAAACAGGCTGCCCAAACGTATCATTCTGGCGGATGACGATCCGCTGCAGTTGCGGACGGTTATGGAAATGCTTGAGCGTAACGGAATATCATGCCGGACGTGCATCGGGGCGAAGGATGTCGTATCCGAAATGAGGAAGGCTACATATGACATGCTGCTGACCGATATTCAAATGAGCGGAAGCAGCGGTTTTGATTTGTTGTATCTGTTAAGGCATGCCAACATTGGGAACTCACGCACAATACCTGTCGCTGCCATGACTGCCAGTAATGATAGTGATGACAGCCGCTATACAGAAGCGGGCTTTTCCGGCTGCATAAGAAAGCCGTTTTCCATGAATGAACTTCTGGTTTTCCTGTCATCCATCATGGATAACAATGGAAACGGACAGGAACATACGGCAGATTTCAATGCACTGGCCGCGGAAACGGGTGATATGGAATGGATGCTCAATGCCTTCGTGAAGGAATCCATAAGGAACAGGACCGAGCTGCAGAAATCCATTGAAGGGATGAAAACGGACAAGGAACTTCTAAAAGGAACGCTTCATCGCATGTATCCGACATGGGAACAACTGGGCATCGATTGCGAGCTTGAAACCTATTACAGAATTCTTCATGACGATGAAAGCGATGACATGACAATCACCGCTTATACGGAAACAATCATAAAAAGGATAGAGAGCCTTGTCAGTGAAGCCGGAGATATACTTTCAGACATCAAGGCACTTAATGAAAAAAACGAAACGGATGAAATACAGAATATTGATAGTTGAAGACAACATTCTGCTGTCAAGCCAGCAGAAAAAATGGTTCGAGAAATCTGGTTATGAAGCTGAGACAACCATAGACGAACCTGGAGCAAGACGACTTCTGAAGAAGAAACCGTTTGATCTTGTCCTGTCCGATGTACGTCTTCCGGAAGGAAACGGCATATCATTGCTTGAATGGATGAAGAAAGAACGGTTTGATATCCCTTTCATCATCATGACAGGCTATGCTTCCGTTCCTGATGCAGTAAAAGCCATCAAATTGGGTGCAAAAGACTATCTGGCCAAGCCTGTACAGATGGACGAACTGCAAAGCCTGATAAAAAACATACTGCATCCCCGATCTGTCATATACGGTAAGGACAAAGGCATACTGCCAAGAAACAGCCTTCAAATGAAGGAAGTGGAAAATCTTGCACATACTGTTGCCCCGTTTGAAATCACTGTTCTGATACTCGGGCCAAACGGTGCAGGCAAGGAATCCATAGCTCAAAGAATCCATTATTCCAGCGAACGTAAAGAAAAGCCTTTTCTGGTGGTCAACTGTGCGGTTATACCAAAGGAACTCGCGCCGACCCTTTTCTTCGGACATGTCAAAGGGACATTCACCGGGGCTGATACCGACAAGGAAGGGTTCTTTGATACGGCAAAAGGAGGAACACTTTTCCTCGATGAAGTCGGAACATTGTCGATGGAGGTACAGGGTATGCTGTTGCGAATCTTACAGGAAGGGACATACATGCCTGTAGGAAGCAACCGTGAAAGATCTTCCGATGTAAGGATTGTTGCCGCAACCAACGAAGACCTGCAGCTTGCCATAAAGGAGAAACGTTTCAGGGAAGACCTTTATCACCGGCTGGCAGAATTTGAAATTGTCCTGCCGTCATTGCACGAATGTCCGGAAGACATACTTCCTCTTGCTGAACACTTCAGAATAAAATTTTCCAAGGAACTGAGAAGAAATACCGAAGGATTCAGCAGCGATGCGGAACAATTACTTATGACGTACAAATGGCCGGGAAATGTACGGGAATTGCAGAACAAAATCAAAAGGGCTGTCCTGTTGTCCAAACATCCGGTAATTGATACGACATACCTCAATATAAAGGAGATACAAGAAGAACAGATAAACCTTTTCCCGGAAAATGAAATGGAAGAGAGGCTTTCCATAATCCGCGCATTGAAGATATGTGCCGGAAACAGGAAGCGGACAGCGGAAATGCTTCACATTGATCCTTCCACCTTATACCGGAAGATGAAAAAATACGGATTGAACGGTAAAAGTACATAATACATGGAGAATGTTTTCTCCGTTTGAAATAAATGCCTAATTTTGTAAACGGTCGGCATGATATGAAACCTATTCCTTGATTGCTGACATACATACAAAAAAATACAGACCGGTCAAGGCCAGTCTGATATTATACATAAGTCGCAAGACGTCTCAGGTAGGAATCTGGTAAATTTCAAATTGTAGGGACTTTTGCGTGTTGCTTATGCTATGCCTTATAGCGTGAGCTCATGCATGACTCTACAATGGGCTTACCAGAGCCCCTACCTGATAATGCGTGAGTTTCACGCTTTCTTATTTTTAGGACATCAAGGTATGGCAAAAATTCAGGTGCTGATAGCAATGACATTGAACGGATCCGTCCCTGCACCGGACGACCCTTTACTGAGGTGGATAAAAGACAGCAATAGAGGATTTCCATATTGGAGAAACAGATGCATACGGATCATATATCCGGAATATCCACTGACTGACCTTATCTGTGACAGAGATACGGCTGCCCAAAGTGATATTTATCAGGCAGAAATATATGATGTCCGCAGTTCTGAATTGCTTCGTGGTCTTTCCTTGTATCATCTTATAGATGAAATGATCATATTTCTGCTTCCGTCGGTCTGTAATGAGACTGTTCCGTTATCAGCATATCTCCCAAACGGCAAATGGGACCTTGTAAAGACAAAACATTTCAAGAACGGCATCTGCCGTCTGATTTATCGCAAATCATTGCAGTAAGACATTGCAGATGATTGCATTTGCAATACTCAAATCAATCTCTTATTTTAGAGGTTAATTTTTTATTTTATTAATAATCAACTGATTATATTCTACATTCCGGTCAACGTGCCCTATTGGTCCATATTTTGGCCTATATCATAATGAAACCTGTTGCGCAACACGGTGTAATTAACGGAATTATTGCACTAAAAACAGAATTCATTATGATACAGATAGATAGGGAGACATTCCAGATGATGCTCCACCAGATAATGGAACGGTTTGACAGGATAGATGACCGACTTAACCGCATGAACAGGCAGACGTCCGCACTTGAAGGAGATAAGCTGCTTGACAACCAGGACATGTGCGAACTCCTTGGTGTTACCAAGCGTACGCTTGCACGCTACCGCCAGAAAAAGCTCGTCACATACTACATGATTGACGGACGTACCTATTACAAGGCTTCGGAAGTCCAGGACTTCCTGAACAGGAAAGGAAAGGTACTGCCGGCAAAAATTAAAAAGGAACTCGGTATTCAATCCTAAAAAACGGCAGTATGGAAATAATATGTATAGACAAACGGACATTTGACGAACTGGTTGTCCGGCTCAGCATGATAGAGAAAAAAGTCACCGGTATATGCAGTCCGGCCAAAGACGCGGGACTGAAAAAATGGATGGACAATCAGGAGGTGTGCGGGGTTCTCCGCATATCCAAGAGAACGCTTCAGGTATATCGAGAGAAAGGGCTGTTGCCTTTCACCCGGATCAAGAACAAGTTCTTCTACAAGCCGGAAGATGTGCAAAGCATGTTGGAATCAAGTTATCACCCACAAAAAAGAAAGCCATGAGTTACGATCTTATAGACAGAAAGGACCAGCGGATTGATACTATTTTCAAAGGTCTGGAAAACATGGAACGTATGATAGACGCAATAAGGACGGCTCCGAGACCCGCATTCCACGGTGATTATTTCCTCACGGACGAGGAACTTTCAAAGCTGTTGAAAGTAAGCCGGCGTACCTTACAGGAATACCGTACCCTCGGTGTGATACCTTACTACCTTGTGCAGGGGAAAGCCCTTTACAAAGAGTCGGACATACAGAAAGTTCTTGACGACGCATATAAAAGATGCAGGGAAGAACAGCGATGGGTATGAAACGAAATTAAAGAAACGGCCTCGTTACAAGGTCGTTTCTTTGTTATAAGTCAGCCATGCAGATTTTTTGTGCGTTTCCCGATACTCAAATCCTCTTCATAAAGATTAAGATTCCTATTAATTTGGGATCTTCTCAGACGCCTCATATCTTCATCCACCTTCTTGTCGGTTACGTGTGCATAAATCTGTGTGGTGTCAAAACGGCAATGTCCCATCATCTTGCTGACGGTTTCAAGAGGCACTCCAGATGAAAGGGTGATATGTGTCCCGAAATTATGTCTTGCCTGGTGGAATGTCAGATCAAAACCGTAAACCTTGCCCAATTCTCTTGTAAGCAGAATAAGATAATTCCTCTGGTACAGATTAAACACTTTGTCACCCTGACGCTGATTCCTATACTTTTCGATTATCTTCAATGGTATATCAAGCAGACGGACAGAAGAAAGTGTACCGGTTTTCTGGCGGTGGATATGGATCCACCAAGAGCCGTCTTCAGACCGAGTAATGTTATTGTCAGTAAGATTTTTCAAGTCTATATAGGCAAGACCGGTAAAAGTAGAGAAAATAAACATGTCCCTGACAAACTGCAGCTGAGGTTTCTCCACGGGAGTTGATAGCAATGTCTTCAAATCCTCAAGTTTCATGTGGCGGCTTTTCCTTTTGGGCAGTTCCGGATGCAGACGGCAGTAAGGGTCCCGAAGTATTGTTCCCTGACTTACGGCACGCATGGTCATCTTCTTCAACCTGTAAAGATGTTCATGCACGCTTTTCGGGCTTAAATTCCTGTCTGTCCTGAGAAACAGTTCAAAATCATCGTAGAAGACACGGTCAAGATTACGTAGCAGGACATCCTCTGCGTCACGTTTTTGCTGGACGAAAGCCGAAAGATGCTTGTATGAGCGCAAATAGGACTCATAAGTCTCTTTTATCCTGTCTATTCCGACACGTTTTTTGAATTCCTCATTATGCTCCCGGAATAAAGCCAGGAGTGTAAGCGGTTTCTGGCCGATTCCCATCACTGCATTCTTTATCTGTTCTGCCGTGATGAAACCAAGGCTGTTCTTTATCCGTCTGTAATGCTCCCTGATTTCTTTGGTCAAATCATCGATGGCCCGGTTGACGATAATGGCGTTCTCACTTCGGCCGTCCGCCCGTCCTTTTTCGGGATTCCAGACGGCAGGATTGACAGATACTTTCGTCCCTATCTGTTCCCACTTGGCATCTATGCTTATCTTGCAAAGCAACTGGCACGTTCCGTCCTTGCGGATTTTGGTGCGGTTTATATAAAACAGTATCGCAAATGTACTGCGATGCTTGATTCCTGTATCGTCTGTATTCTTTTTCATAACTTCATTTTTTGTCAGGTTATTAAATGACCACTGAAAACCGTTCGGATATTTTTTTATTTAGGGTCCTTGTATCTGCATCAATCTTGTTATCGGTAACTTTGGCATAAATTTGGGTTGTCTTGATTTGCCTGTGTCCCAGCATCTTGCTGACCGTTTCCAGAGGAACCCCATGTGAGAGCGTGATTTCCGTAGCATAGGTATGTCGGGCCGCATGAAAGACCAGTTTACGCTCTATACCGCAGAGTCCAGCAATCTGCTTCAGATAATGATTCAGAGAACTGTTGGAATACATGGGAAGGAGTTTCCCTTCCGGAGCCATATCCCGGTACTTCTCTATGATGTGAAGCGGAAGTTCCATCAGAGGAATCTCAAAATCCACCCCGCTTTTTTTTCGGGCACTCTTTATCCACCACACTCCGTCTTCTGCAAGGGACAGATGTTCATCTGACAGAAGGCACATGTCAATATATGAGATTCCTGTGAAGCATGAAAAGAGAAACAGATCCCGCACATGATAAAGAGTCCGGTTATGCATAGGCGTAACCATGATGCGACGCAATTCTTCGGAAGTGAGATATTTCTGTTTTGGCTTCGGACGGGCCAGTTCATAACCGATGAACGGGTTGGCCGCAATTATGCCGTCAGCGATCGCCTCACCTACAACAGTCTTCAACATGACTGAAAGATTGACGATAGAGGACTGAGAAAGATTACATTCAGAACGCAAGTACAACACGTATTTCTCGATAAAGGAACGGTCCAATGCCGTAAAGGGAAAATCTGATAGCTTGTATTCCGTTTGGAGAAAACTGACCACATGATTGTAAGAATTACGGTAGGCATATAATGTTTTCTCTGTCCGGTTAACACCTACACGTTTCTCAAAATTCCGCATGAAATATCTGTAATAGCTCAGCAGGGTTTCTTGGCCTGAAGCCATACCCAACAACTGATGTTTGACTTCCTCAGCGGTTACATTTTCGCGGACGGCAGACAGTTCGGTATATATACCAAGAGCCGTAGCACGGATTTCATCAAGTTTGCAGTTGATTTCTCTGGCCGCAACACTTTTCCCACATGCACGTCCTGACGACCACAATGACTGTGGCACATGAAACTTTAAACTAAAAGCCGTTTCAGAGTATCTGCCAATAATGAGCCGTGCCATTACGGGGCAATTTCCCTTGGCATCGGACTCGCTCTTTTTGAGGTAGAACGAAACCTTTACATCTGTCTGATTCATAATTTGTTCCATTGTTTGCAAAGTTAATGGAGACAGAGTTTATTATCGGCATGTCAAATATCGTCAGAAATAGACAAAGATGGCATCATTGACTTCCGTATCCTATATTTTTCATTTACCGAAAAAAATAAGTATCTTCGCTGAGCCAAAATGATGGAACTATGTTCTTTACGGACGGAACAGAAGTGACTATTCAAACGGATTAATGCAACCGGAATGGGCAACGGATAGGTAGCAATTTTTCCGCTTAACTATTCAAAAAACAGCTTCAAAGCACATGTTTACAAATGCGGAATAATGCTACGTATCTTACTGAAAACCCAATAGTTTACATTATTTTTCCTGAATCCATCCATAATCGAGCGAGTTTCACTATATTTGCACAAAACCAATAAAATAATAGCATGAAGAAACAACTTATGACAGGTCTGTTCACAGTCCTCGCCCTTACAGCAGGTGCGCAGACCTTCCAAGAATGGCGCAATCCGGAAATAAATGCGGTAAACCGTGCGCCGATGCACACGAACTACTTTGCTTTTGAAAATGCAGATGCAGCTAAGAAAGCGAACAAAAAACAATCAACCAACTACATGACTTTGAACGGAACCTGGAAGTTCAACTGGGTGAAGGATGCGGATTCCCGCCCCACTGATTTCTGGAAAACCGGTTTCAACGACAAAGGCTGGGATGACCTGCAAGTGCCCGCCGTATGGGAACTGAACGGATACGGTGATCCTATTTATGTGAACGTAGGCTATGCCTGGCGCAACCAGTTCCAGAACAACCCTCCCGAAGTGCCGACAGAAAACAACCACGTTGGTTCTTACCGACGTGAAATTGTAGTTCCTGCCTCATGGAATGGAAAAGATATTATCGCTCATTTCGGCTCGGTTACCTCTAACATGTATTTGTGGGTAAACGGACGTTATGTAGGCTACAGCGAGGACAGCAAACTGGAAGCCGAATTTGACCTGACTCCGTATTTAAAACCGGGTCAGAAGAATCTGATCGCTTTCCAAGTATTCCGCTGGTGCGACGGTAGTTACCTGGAAGACCAGGATTTCTTCCGCTACAGTGGTGTGGGACGTGACTGCTATCTATATGCCCGCAACAAAAAACGCATTCAAGATATCCGTGTAACTCCCGATTTGGACGCAGCTTATCAAAACGGTAGCCTGGCTATCAATCTGGATTTGAAAGGCAGTGGCAAAGTCGATTTGGAACTGGTGGATGCACAGGGCAAGCAAGTGGCAACCGCTACCGCCAACAAATCCGGTCTGGTAACGATGAACGTAGAAAACCCCAAAAAGTGGAGTGCCGAAACACCTTATTTATATACGTTGCGTGCCAGTATGCAGGGCAGCAATGAAGTAATTCCCGTCAAAGTAGGTTTCCGCAAGATTGAATTGAAAGGTGACCAGATCTTAGTTAACGGTAAAGCAGTCCTGTTCAAGGGGGCCGACCGCCACGAAATGGATCCGGACGGAGGATATGTAGTATCTCCCGAACGTATGCTACAGGATATCCAGATAATGAAGCAATTCAACCTGAACGCTGTACGTACCTGCCACTACCCGGATGACAACTTATGGTACGACTTATGTGACCAATACGGTATCTATGTCGTAGCCGAAGCCAATATAGAATCTCACGGCATGGGCTACGGCGAAAAGACTCTGGCCAAGAACCCCTCTTATAAGAAAGCCCATCTGGAACGTAACCAGCGCAATGTACAGCGCGGATTCAACCACCCAAGCATCATCTTCTGGTCATTGGGTAATGAAGCCGGCGACGGCCCCAACTTCGAACAATGCTATCAATGGATTAAAGCAGAAGACCCCAGCCGTGCCTGCCAATATGAACAAGCACGCCAGAAAGACCATACCGACATCTTCTGTCCGATGTATTATGGCTACGAAGGCATGGAAAAATACGGTCAACGTACCGATGCTACCAAACCATTGATTCAGTGTGAATATGCCCATGCAATGGGTAACTCGCAAGGTGGTTTCAAAGAATACTGGGATTTGATTCGCAAATATCCGAACCTGCAAGGTGGATTTATCTGGGACTTCGTTGACCAGTCCTGCCGTTGGAAAGGAAAAGACGGCGTGATGATTTACGCTTACGGTGGAGACTTCAACCGCTTTGACGCTTCTGACAACAACTTCTGTGACAATGGTTTGATCAGCCCCGACCGCGTTCCTAATCCGCACATGTATGAAGTAGGCTATTTCTATCAGAACATTTGGACTACTCCCGCCGATTTAAGCAAAGGGGAAGTAAATGTGTTCAATGAGAACTTCTTCCGTGACCTATCCGCCTACTATATGGAATGGCAAGTACTGAAAGATGGAAAAATAATCCGCACCGGACGCGTGGATGATTTAAAAATCGCTCCTCAGGAAACAGCCAAAATTACGTTGAATATCGGCAAGACCTGTACCTGCAAGGAATGGTTGCTGAACGTTTCCTACAAACTGAAAAACCGCGAAGGTTTGCTGCCTGCAGGTTTCACCGTCGCCAAGAATCAGTTGACACTGAATGATTACAAAGCACCGTCTATGGATTTGAAGAACGTGGAAACAACCAATGTAGCCACCGTTGTTCCGCAAATCATCGACAACCAATATCATTATCTGATCGTAAAAGGCAATAACTTCGTAGCCGAGTTCAACAAACAGAACGGTTACTTAAGCAAATATGCAGTGGACGGAACGGAAATGCTGAAAGAAGGCGCAGCCCTGACCCCTAACTTCTGGCGTGCCCCGACAGACAATGATATGGGAGCCGGCCTGCAAAACAAATATGCAGCATGGAAGAACCCGGGATTGAAACTGGTTTCCTTGAATTCCAAAACAGAAAATGACCAGATAGTAGTGAATGCGGAATATGACATGAAGAATGTTTCCGCCAAATTATATCTGACTTATGTCATCAACAACGAAGGAGCCATCAAAGTGACCCAAAAGATGACAGCCGACAAGAATGCCACAGTATCTCCGATGTTCCGCTTCGGTATGCAAATGCAGATGCCTAAGTGTTTTGAAACCGTAGAATATTATGGTCGTGGTCCGGTAGAAAACTACAGTGACCGCAACCACAGCACAGACTTGGGTATTTATCGCCAAAGTGTGGATGAACAATTCTATTCCTATATCCGTCCGCAGGAAACAGGAACCAAGACCGATATCCGTTGGTGGAAGCAACTGAATGCCGGTGGTAACGGCCTGAAGGTGGTAGGTGATGCTCCATTCTCCGCATCTGCCTTGCATTATACCATCTGTTCACTGGATGATGGCGAACAAAAAGACCAGCGTCACTCGCCCGAAGTACAGAAAGCAGACCTGACCAACCTGATTATCGACAAGGCTCAGATGGGATTAGGTTGTGTAAACAGCTGGGGAGCTCTGCCGTTGCCTCAATATATGTTGCCTTACGGTGATTATGAATTTACTTTCATCCTGACTCCGGTAAAACATCAGATTGAGATAGAATAAGACAAGAATTTAAACGATAGAAACAGGGTGACTGGATTTGGTTCTCAGCCACCCTATTCTATTCTCTCTGTTCTTCATAGCTACCGCCATCTACAATTTCCATAAAACGAGTGTTACACAAGTAGCTGGCCTAATCATCTCCTTTCAAGATACATTTTCCACCTTTTTTCCCTTCAAATCCTTCATACACAACCAATACAATGAATATCAAACTATTACAATGAATCATTCTTATTCCAATCCTTCATAAATTCTTCATAAAGTTGTATCCGTTCCCTTTGTATAAACCAACCACAGGAATCCATTCCGGCAACCCATCGAATCTTTTTCTTTATTTTACCGTACCCGATTACAAACCTCGGTTGTATTACTCATAAAGAACAATTAAACACTAGTAAAATGAGACCAGACGGCTATTTGAAAACAGCGTGGATCATGACCGTATTATTCAGCATCATCCTTCCGCTTCATTCACAAACACCCCGGCAATTCTCTATAGAATTAAAGGACAAACCACTTCCCGCTGCCCTTAAACTAATCGAAAAGGAAGGTGGAAAGAATATTATCTTCTCCTATAACGAAACTGAAAGTTACCGGGTTACAGCCTCCATCCGGCAAAAAACTGAACTTGAAGCCATCGGCACTGTCCTGAACGGCACTCCTTTCATTTGCAAAGAACGGGAAGAATACTTCGTCATACAGAAAAAGGGAAAGAATGTACCCACCACCGAAATACGAGGACAAGTAACCAATGAAAAGAATGAACCGCTGCCCTACTCCAATGTACTCTTATTGACACCCGGCGATTCCACCTTTGTAAACGGATGTGTCACCCGTGAAGACGGAAGTTTCCTGATGATAGCGGAAGAAGGGATACCTTACTTGATACGGGTTTCTTACATAGGCTATAAGACAGAAGTGCAACCTTACCACCCTACTCCTACGTTTCACCTGCTTCCCGACACCCAACTGATGCAGGAAGTCACCATCAGCGCCCGACGCCCCATGATAGAAGTGGGTCCCAACGGACTAAAAGCCAACGTGGCAGGAACTTCCCTGGCCCGAATGGGGTCTGCCGCAGAAATGTTGCCCCATCTTCCTTTCGTCACCGGCCGTAACGGCGAATACAATGTAATGGGATGTGGTTCTCCTGTAATCTATATAAATAATAAGAAGGTACGCGACATGACAGAACTGGACCGTATCCGAGCCAACGAAATCTTATCCGCGGAAGTCATCACCACTCCCGGAGCCGAATATGCCTCGGACGTAGCAGCCGTCATCCGCCTCCACACCATCCGCCGGCGCGGACAAGGGTTGAGCGGCCATTTCAATACGACTTATTCACAAGGACATTCTGCCAACGCCAACGAATATATGGCATTAAATTATCGCACCGGCGGTCTGGATCTCTTTGTAAAAGGCTATCTGGCACAACAAAACTCGTATGGAAAAACCACAAATATGAACCGCATCAAGGGTTGCGCCATTTGGCAAACCAACAAAAATGATGTGCAAACCCATAAGAGCCAACGTTTTTCCGGTGAGCTGGGATTCAATTATGAACCGGATGAACACCATTCTTTCGGTCTGCGCTATATGCCCGAAACCGGAATAGGGAATGCAGACAGAAATTCATCCGGTAAAACCGTCACCAGACGTAACGATGAAGAAACCGACCGGATAAACTTTACTACAGCAGAACAAATACATACAGGTTGGGATCACGCGGCAAACGCCTACTACGCAGGAGAACTGGGCAAATGGAATATTGACTTCAACGCCGATTACCTGTTCAAACGCTCGCATTCCGACCAGAACGCCATGAATAATGACGATGCAACCGTGCAAGCAGACAGTCGCATGCGCAGCTCCCTCTATGCCGCCAAGCTGGTAGTCAGTGCCCCTTTATGGAACGGACGTTTTTCATTCGGTACGGAAGAAACTTTTACCAACCGCCATGATATCTTTACCCAAAACGGTTTCTCTGCCGATGCCGACGACCACATCAAACAATCCGTATATGCCGCATTTGCTGACTATTCAAAATCCATCCGCCATTGGAAACTGAATATGGGAATACGTTATGAACATCAACAAACAGATTATTATGAAAAAGGAATAAGGATAGATGCACAAAGCCCTACCTATAATGATATTATTCCTGTATTGGCCGCCAGTTGGTCACACAATGGCAAAAGTTTCAGCCTCTCTTACCGGTTAAGGAAAAATAATCCCGACTATAGTTTATTGACCAATTCCATCCGCTATCGCAGCAAATATGAGTATTCTCAAGGAAACCCTTTGCTGAAAACACAAAAGACGCACCGTTTTTCGGCCAGTACCTCTTGGAATTGGCTCTATTTCTCAGCCTATTTCAGCCGTATTCTCAATATGTATACCAATATAATTATGCCATACAAGGAAGATACACATCCGGGCGTCCTCTTATTTGCCACACAGACCATTCCTACAACCCATAATTACGGCATTAGTCTCAACGCCTCTCCCAAGCTAGGGTATTGGGAACCGCAACTCAATGTGAATATGGCTTTTTTGGATATGAATGCGAATAAAATAGGAATCACCGAACGCCGGAACCAACCCCGTTTCTATATCAGTCTGGACAACAACTTCAACCTTCCCAAAGGCTGGTTCTTCAATATAGAAGGATATCTCTCCACCGCTTCCCGGCAAGGATTTTTTGTAACGCGCACGGAAGGACAAATCAGTGCACGCTTATCCAAATCATTTTTAAATGAAACATTAAACATAGCACTTACCGCCAATGACATTCTTCATACCGGTTACTATCATTTCAATTTATACGGCATAAACGCTTATATGGAAAATCGGATTTACCGCGACTTCCAACGCTTCGGCCTCCAAGTATCCTATAAATTCAATGCCACCAAGAGCAAATATAAAGGAACCGGAGCCGGACAAAGTGAAAAGAATCGTCTGTAACCCCGGCGGAGAAAAGGAAATTTCCGTACCTTTGTTCACGGAAGACAAAGAAACATGCAGATTTTATTCAGGAGAAGAAACCATAAAGAAGAGCATTTCGAACGACTGTTCTCAGAGATGTACCCACGCCTCGTCCGTTTTGCCACCACCTTGATGGACAATACGGAAGAAGCCAAGGACATAGTAAGCGAAACCATGGAACAAGCCTGGAAGGAGTTCGACCAACTGAAGGAAAACACCCGTAGCGCTTGGCTCTATGCCGCCGTGCGTAACGGGTGTCTCAACCGTTTGAAGCATTTGAATGTGAAACAGCAACACATCGACCGCCTCACCGAAGCCACCCGTGCAGAAATGAATCAAGGTTATCGTGCACACGAGGCACTGTTGCAGCAAGCGGAAAACATAGCCCGCAGTTTGCCCGAACCGACTTGCACCATCTTGCGAAGCTGCTATTGGGAGAAAAAAACATATCAACAGGTAGCCGAAGAACTGGGAATCAGCCCCGACACCGTGAAAAAACATATATCAAAAGCATTGCGGACTCTACGCGAAGCGATGCTGGGAAAGGAGGAGAAACAATGAAAAAAGAGTTTTCAACAAATGACCACATCCATCCAGACAGCGGAAAGGATACCCATAACCAAAGCTCCCAAGAAAACGGAACTTGGAATGACCATCAATTGGAACAGCTCTTCGGTGAAGCATTGGGGGATACTCCCACCGCGGACGAAACCCGGAAAGCCTGGCAGACATTCATCCGTCGTCACCGTATCAGACACCAATCTATCCGCCGGATAATGATACTAGGTATAGCCGCCGCTGTCATCGCCTTGGCACTTGTATTCCAGCCTTTACTGCAACCTGAGCAGCAGGAAGTGGAAGTCTTCACTTCACTGGAAGTTCCTGAGGAAATTACTTTTCGGAAAGAAGGGAAAAGGATAATTGTAAGCACCCCGCCCGCTACCATTACCTCCGTTCAATTAAGCGACGGAAGCAAGGTATTGCTCAGCGCAAACAGCCGTCTGGAGTATCAAAAAGAGTTTACAGATACCATTCGCAGTGTCAAACTAAGCGGAGAAGCCCGTTTTGAAGTAGCCAAAGACGCTTCCCGCCCCTTTATAGTCTGCACCGAGCAACTACAAACACGAGTATTGGGAACGGTGTTCGACGTGAAAGCCTATCCCCGTTACTCGCCGGATGTCATCCTCTATCAAGGACGAGTGAATGTAAGTCATACCAAGCGCAATCAAAGTAAGGAAATGCACCCGGGGGAACAAATATCCTTGGATAAACAAGGAAAACTCCAATTGAAAAGAGTCGATACGGAGAAGAGAAAAGGATGGGCGGAGAATAAATTTTCTTTTGACAATACCGACTTGAGGCAAGTCATGCAAGAAATAGGTTCATGGTATAACATCAGCATCGTATTCCGTTCACGTCCGTTGCTGGACGAACGCATCTATTTCCATATCAACCGCCAACTCCCGATGAATACCGTACTGGATGTCCTGAATGATTTGAAAATCGCACAGTTCACCATGAAAGAAGGAAAAATAATAGTGGAAACACCACAAGACAAAAAACGATAACATCAATGGGAGTTCAATAAACAAGCCTATATTTTCATCTGGAGATTAAAATATCAGCGTTCTTTTCATCTTCAGGTGAGAACCATTCGGTTTATCCCCCTGTGCTAAAGAACCTACAGCATTATCTCTTTTTCCAGTCCCCTCGTGTGAAATCGGGAATCTCCACCGGAACACTGCCCTGCCGCACGGAACGCTCGCTCAGTTCCGTAATGCAGGACCATTCGGCGGCATCATACACATCCTGATCCAACGGCAAACCGTTCCTCAAACAATGAATAAGCCGATAGTCCATGATATAATTCATTTCATTCGGCATATTCTTCCGCCGGGCCTCTTCTCCGATAACAGCTGTAAAAGGATGTTTATACTGCTCCATCATCCGCTCAAACTGCTCGCCGGACAAAGGCTCTTTTCCGTATTTATCCAGCATAAGACAGGGAACGGGATATTTCTGCATGAATCCCTTCGTGCCGCACACCGTCTGATGGCGGCTGTACGGGCGAGGAGTGGTCACATCATATTGCAACAAGATAGTTCTTCCTTTTGCGGTATGAATCAGCGTGGTATTCACATCCCCCATCTCATAATTCTGTGCCGCTTCTTCGGAGGATGCGCCAAACACCTGTCCGGCATAAGCAGACAGACCGGCCTGACGCGAGGACATGGAAACCAGATATTCCATACGGTCTCCCCGATGAATATTCATCCATTGGCAGACAGGACCTAAGCCGTGAGTAGGATAAGGATTCCCCGTATGCTGCTGACTGTAAAGCTTTATCCAGTGATTGTGATACCCACCCGCCTTTTCATCTGCAAAATAATGCTTGCGCAAGTCATGTATGTATGCCCCCTCGGCATGAGTGATCTCTCCCAACACCCCCTGCTGCACCATGTTCAATGTAGTCAAGGCAAACGCATCGTAACAACAGTTCTCCAGCATCATGCAGTGACGGCGGGTTTCTTCGGCTGTATCCACCAAACGCCAGCAATCGGCCACACTCATGGCGGCAGGAACCTCCAAAGCGACATGACGTCCCTGCTGCAAAGCATAAACCGCAATCTCGGTATGAGTCAGCCAGTCTGTACAAATATAAACAAGATCTATCTCTTTACATTCGCACATCCTGCGCCACATCCCCTCTTCCGAATAGTTCTCAGCCTTGGGGCGGCCGGACTCCTGCAAAATCCGCTCTGCACGCTCTATGTTTTCCTTCCGCAAATCACAAAGCGCTTTCACCTCAATGCCTTCCAGGTGCATATATCTCTCGAGTGCAAGAATGCCCCTGTTTCCTAATCCGACAAAACCGATCCGAACTACGGGGATGGCAGGGCAGGTTAAATTAAGTACGTTGGGTCGTTTCATGGACTGCTTTATTTTTCTGACAAAGATAAAGAGAAAATTCGAGAATGGGAGCGGATTGGAGCAAGAAGGTTGTAAACAAGGGATTTAGAGAGAATCGAACTGCGATATCGAAGCCAAACCGAAGCCATCGAAAAGCCAACTGAAACCGGGTGACAACTATGTTACCGCCGAGAAAGTTCGCAATGCCTATTTAGGTTTGGGCATGAACCACGAGACGCAGGTCGGTAAACTCAAAAGTCTGCGCAGCTATTGGAAATACTGCGTCGTTTACAAACACCTCGCGGAGTTCGTCGAAAAGCGGTACAAGGCCAGCGATATTGCGCTGAAAGAGCTTACTCCGGCATTCATCACCGACTTCGAGTTGTTCCTCAAAGTGGAAAAGAACCACTGCAATAACACGATCTGGTCGTATACAGAGGAATAAAAATTTAAATAAAAAACAGCCGTATAAAACGGCTGTTCTTATTTGTATCTTGAACAAATATCTTGTTGTTTAGCGGACAGATATATCTTTCCTATACTCTGACGGTGTTGTCTTCATCCTCTTTTGCACATACCGACTGAAATAAGAAACAGAGGAGAAATTCATTCGTTCGGCAATCGTAGTTAAAGACAACTCTTTTTGTCGCAGCAAGCGGGTAATCTCTTGAAGAGTAAAGCGGTCAATCCAATAAGTGGCAGGTTTGCCGCTTACCTTTTTACATATCTCCGACAGATAATGAGGTGTTATGCAAAGCCGGGATGCATAAAAATCGAGATCTCGATTTCGGATATATTCGCCGTTATATAACAGTTCTATGAAATTTCGCAGTAAGACCGTAATACGCTCCGATACCTGCATAGTATTCTGACTGCGTGCATGAATATCATAAAGGTCGAGGATGTGCGCCGTAAGCAGGCTTCCCATCAATTCTTCCCAAAACAGATGCTCTTTATCTTTCAGACGTTGCCGGATACAGCGCATTGCCTGCTCGCATACTTGAAAATCATGAGAGGAAAGTTTCATGACCGGATTCTGCAAGAGTGATAGATACCCAATAATGCCGTAATTGCTGCGAATAGCAATCGAGGAAACGAACGCATCCGAAAGGTTCATCAGGATACCTTGAAAGTCTTCGGAGTCCGAAAATTCCGATACGAGTGTGGCGTTGGGCAAAATTACATAATCCCCGGCCGCGATGTTATAACGGGTATCCTGAAACGTGAAACCCATATTTCCTCCGCTGCAAAGAATATGGATTACTCTTCCTGCATATCGTAAAGCATTAAATTCCTGCAATGTATCAGCAAAAATAATCCCGTCGAAGTCTGTATGTGTCATTTCTCTTTCATTTCCTGCAAAAATAACGAAAAACCACGAATAGTGAAAATTCTTCCCCGAATAATGAAACAATAAAATGATAGGTACCCTGTAACTTTGCATCAGAATTAAAAACCATAAAGGATATGAAAAATGTAAGATTAAACAATGGAGTAATGATGCCTGCTATCGGGTTCGGTGTCTTTCAGATTCCTGAAAATGAAACGGAACGAGCCGTAAATGATGCCATCGAGATCGGTTATCGGAAATTCGATACGGCCGCTGCTTATTTCAACGAGGAACAGTTGGGAAATGCCATCCGGCAAAGCGGTATCAAACGGGAGGAATTCTTCATAACCACCAAATTGTGGGTGCAGGACTACGAATACGACGATGCTCTGCGCGCTTTCGACCTCTCGATGAAAAAACTCGGGTTGGACTATCTCGACCTCTACTTGATGCACAAACCGTACGGGAATTACTATGCCGCATGGCGAGCGATGGAGCGGCTCTATAAAGAGGGACGCATCCGGGCTATCGGGGTTACGAGTTTCTCTAATGAACGCCTGCAAGACCTTTTCTTGCATAACGAAATAAAACCCGTCGTAAACCAGCTTGAAACGCATCCGTTTTTCCAGCAGCAGGCTGCCAATGCTTTCTTACAGCAGGAAGGCATCCAGCACGAAGCATGGGCGCCTTTTGCTGAAGGGCAGAATGACATATTCAATCATCCTACATTGAAAGCGATAGCAGAGCAACACGATAAGGGGGTCGGAGCCGTGATTCTTCGCTGGCTGAACCAGCGCAACATCGTAGTTATCCCGAAATCCGTACATAAGGAACGGATGATCGAGAACTTCAATATTCTCGATTTTACGCTGTCCAAAGAGGAAATGGATGCCATCGCCCTGCTGGAGACAGGGAAAAGTCCTATCTACGATGACATGGATTTACTTACGGTAAAAGGTATCGGGTTGCACAAAATCCATGAATGATTTCAAAAAACAAATAGAATATTAACCCTTAAAACAGAATCATATGCAGACTGTAAAATTGAACAACAGCATCGAAATGCCGGTATTAGGATATGGTGTATTTCAAGTATCGCCCGAAGAGTGCGAGCGTTGCGTACTCGATGCCATCGGCGCGGGTTATCGGTTGATAGACACGGCGCAGGCGTATTATAACGAAGAGGGCGTGGGTAATGCCGTCGCAAAATGCGGCGTGTCCCGTGATGAACTTTTTCTCACTACCAAAGTGTGGATTACCAATGCCGGAGAGGAAAAGGCAACCCGCAGCATCGACGAATCGCTCCGTAAGTTGCGCACCGATTACATCGACCTGCTGCTTATCCATCAGCCGTTTAGCGACTATCCGGGAACATGGCGGGCGATGGAGAAAGCGGTAAAGGCCGGAAAAGTCCGTGCCATTGGGCTATCGAATTTCTATCCCGACCGCTTCGTGGATATGGCCGAATGTGCCGAAATAAAACCTGCCGTAAACCAACTAAAAACCAATGTATTCAGTCAGCAGTGGGATGCTGAAGCTGAAATGAAGCCCTATGATACACGTATCATGGCTTGGGCCCCACTGGCACAAGGCGATCCCGACCTTCTGACCAATCCCATACTGACGGCTTTGGCCGAACGATACAATAAAACGGTACAGCAAGTCGCCCTGCGTTACTTGGTGCAACGCGGCATCATCGCCATCCCGAAAAGCACGCATATCGAGCGAATGAAACAAAATCTGGATGTATTCGATTTCACACTTACACCGGAAGATATGGAAAGTATCCGTCCGCTCGACAAACCTGCCGACTTCCGCTGGTCGCACCGTAATCCCGAACTCGTAAAATTCCTTCTGAATTACGACAAGCAATTTAACCCTAATAACAAATAATAACCCATGTATAAGTCATTGAACAACAAAGTCGCTCTTGTAACCGGAGCCGGGACGGGCATCGGAAGAGCTATTGCCCAACGTCTGGCCGATGAAGGTGCTAACGTATTGATTGTAGGCCGCACGGAAACGACACTTGTCGAAACGGCTGCTTACAGTGATAAAATCTCCTATCTTGCCATCGACCTCGAATCGGAAGACGGGATACGCACTATCATCCGTACTGTCGGAGAACGGTACGGTCGTCTCGACATTCTTGTCAATAATGCCGGATGGGCACCCGTCACCCCGTTTGCAACGATGAAAATCGACGAATACGACAAGGTATTCGCCATCAACGTGCGTGCCGTTGTCATGCTGACACAGGCCTGCCTGCCGATGATAAAGGCAGCAAAAGGCAATATCCTGAATGTCACGACAACTATGACAACCAATCCTATCGCGACGATGGCGAACTATGCCGCCTCGAAAGCTGCCGTCTATACCATGACACGTGCATGGGCGAAAGAGTTGGCAAAAGACGGCGTGCGTGTCAATTCACTCGGCGTGGGGCCCATCGAAACCCCTATTTACGGCAAGACCGAGCTTTCGGACGAGGCCGCGAAAGCCCACAAGGATATGGTAACGAAGAGCGTGCCTCTCGGTAGAATGGGACAGCCCGAAGAGGTTGCCGCCGTCGTCGCTTTCCTGACGAGCGACGAAGCCAGCTTCGTAACCGGAGCCGACTATAAAGTGGACGGTGGTGTAGGTGCATAAAACAAATAACAATAAAAAGAATGAATATGAAAAATGTATTGATTATCAGCGGCCATACAAACCTTGCCGCATCTGTAGCCAATAAAACGATTCTCGAAACCCTGAACGAACGGCTGCCGGAAGCCGAAATCGTAAAGCTGGATGAACTCTATCCCGATTTCAAAATCGACGTGGAAGCCGAACAGCAGAAATTGCTCCGGGCAGACATCATCGTATTGCAGTTCCCCCTTTTCTGGTACTCCGCACCCTCCATATTGGAACGCTGGATGGAAGAGACTTTCCGTCACGGATTCTCGCACGGAAGTACCGGAGACAAACTCAAAGGCAAGAAACTCGTTCTCTCTTTCACAACGGGAGCACCCGAAGCATTGTATAGCCACAAGGGGGCGATGGGCTACACCATAGACGAATTTTTAGCTTGCTACAAAGCAACCTGCCGACTGACGCACATGGAGTATAGTGGCAGTGTTTATACCTGCGGCGTAAGTTACGGCAACCGTACCACACCGGAACTTATCGAGCAACAAAGAAATATATCAGTAGCGCACACCGAACGTCTTATCGAATTACTCGAAACGCTCTAATGCTTGAAGACAGACTACATAATTTCGATGATATAGTATTCAGTTGCTTCCTACCCGATGACTGGCTGAATGAATTTCGTATGCCGCAACACGTACTCGTGTATGTTTATGCTGGTTTTCTACTTTGATGGCCTGATGCTGTTCGCTTTATAAAAAATAATTCTCCACCGAGTTCCACTTAAACAAACTCGAAGAAACGGATTTATTTACTTATAAAACGAACATTTATGATACATCATACCATGCGGATCGTTTGGTGGAATCCGCCACCCAAACCGTCACGGAAGAACTGTTCCGCTACTTCGGCAATACACTCCGCATCCTCTGCGACGAAGACGTTCAACAGTAAACATAAGCCTTTTTATCCATACAACTAAGGTCTTTATTCCTATTATCTTCTATAGTCTTCCGGTGCAGACCGTACAGTCCACTGTAGCAGACCGTACAGTCCATTACGGCAGACTCTACAGTCCATTACAATGGACTGTAGAAGGTTTCAGTATAAAAGCCCTTAATCATCCGGAAGAAAACACTTAGCCAAAGAGAAGATGGCACTTAAGAACCGCTTTATAACCAGACAGGTCCCTTTTCCGGGAAAAAACAAAGAGGATGTGTCCGGGCCGAAGTGACAGCCACAGGACACATCCTCTGTTTTCTAATGAGAACAGTACAAACTGTGCTTAAATAATAGAAGTACGCTTGGTAAATTCTATAATTTCAGGAATATAACCGAATGCCAGACCGGTCACCGTATCGGCACAACCATAATAAACGGCTACCCGTCCCGTTGCCGGATCATGCAAAGCCGCACAAGGGAAGCATACATTGGGCACATCACCCATACATTCGTAAGGTTCACGCGGAGAGAGGAGATAAGGTCCCGAACGGAACTTCACCTTCCAAGGCTCGTCCAAATCAAGCAATGCCGATCCAAAGGCATAGACATAACCATTGCAGGAACGAAGCACACCGTGGTAGAACAACAACCAGCCTTCACTGGTTTCGATAGGAATAGGACCGGCACCTATTTTCAAGCACTGCCATGCACTCTGTTCAAAAGGCGCAGGCGACATGACATGCCGATGGCGTCCCCAAAACTCCAAGTCGGGCGACTCGCTATAATAAATATCTCCGAAAGGAGTATGCCCGTTGTCACTGGGACGGCTCAACATGGCAAAATTACCATTAATCTTGCGAGGGAACAGCACGCCATTACGGTTGAAAGGCAGGAAAGCATTCTCCACCTGGTGGAACGTCTTGAAATCCGTAGTCCATGCCACGCCGATGGTGGGCTGGCCCTTATATCCGTTACACCAAGTCACATAGTAACGGTCATCGATAAAGCAGACACGCGGGTCATAACCATATACCCATTCACCTATCTCGGGAATATCACACTGAAACTGCAACTTCTCCGGATTGATGTCCCAATGAACGGCATCCTTGCTGAATCCCACATGAAGCGCCATCCGGCGGTTTGTATCATCACAACGGAACACTCCGGCATACCCTTCGCCGAAAGGTACTACCGCACTATTGAATATACTATTGGATGTAGGCAGCAAATCACGGGGAATGATAGGATTCGCACTACATCTCCACATTACATTTTTACAACCTTCGGGACGCTCCTCCCACGGCATACCGGGCAACGGATTGCCCGCAATCTTCAATTCACTCATATTCTCTTTTTTGTTAGGTTAATAGTTTTTCTCTATTTCTTGTCTTCGTGTGTGAAGGGTACAAACCAGGTCATCAGAAAGGCCGGAATGGTAGCCACCAGCACAAAGATGAAAAACAGTTTATAGCCCAGCCAGTCGCTGACATATCCGGACATCATACCGGGCAACATGACACCCAGATTCATGATACCCGATGCAAAAGCATAATGCGCCATCTGATGAGGACCGGCAGCCACTTGCTGCATCATGAACAAGGTAAGCCCCACAAAGCCGAAACCATATCCGAAATACTCCAGCACAATGGCCCCTCCGATAAGGGGCGCACTCTGCGGTTGGAAAATGGCAAGCAGCGTGTAAGCCATAAAAGGCAGATTGAACACACAACACAAGGAGAACAAAGTCTTTTTCAATCCACGTGCGGAAATATAATATCCACCCAGCAATGAGCCGAGTACGAAAGCTGCCGCTCCGAAGGTTCCATAATAAATACCAATCTCCTGTTCTGTCAATCCCAAGCCACCCACATCACGACCGGCTTTCAGGAACAAAGGTACAATTTTCATCACAAACCCTTCGGCAAAACGATATAAAATAATAAAGCAAATGTAGTAAACAATATGCTTTTTCGTAAAGAAGTTCCGGATGACATTCCATAACTCGGTCATACTCTGCGAAAAAGAGGTGACCGAATGGGCGTGCTTGCCCGAAGGTAACATACGGGTATGATAAATTCCCAAGGCGAACATCACTACTCCGAGGATAATCATAATGACCGTCCAGGAATAAAGTACCGCATCTTCTGCAGGCCCTTCGTATTCATCTTTCAGAAAACCGGCCAGATAGACCAGCAAGCCTGTACCGATAATCTTCGCCACATTATAAAAAGCTCCCTGCCAACCTATATATTTAGCTTGTTCCTGCGCATTCAACTCGTCCATATATACTCCGTCACAGGCCACATCGTGCGTTGCTCCGCTAAAAGCGACAATAGCGAACAAGGCAATAGTGACCGCAAAGAAAGACGGAAGATGAAGCGACAAAGCGATCAACCCGAAAGTAACTCCCGACACCATCTGAGTGAGGACAACAAAGAATTTCTTGGTACGGTACATCTCCAGCAACGGACTCCAAAGGGGTTTCAGTGTCCAAGGAAGCATGATAAGGGAAGTCCAGAAGGCTATTTTCGCATCACTGACTCCCAGACCTTTGTACATCAGTACGGCTACCATATTGAGGACAACAAAAGGGAGCCCCATACCAAAATAAGCGGTGGGAACCCAGAAAATAGGACTACGGCGTCTGGACGGAGTTGGGGTTTCGGTTGTTTTCATTTATATCTAAGTTTTAAGGTTGTTGAATTCGGCTATAACCGAAGATAACTTCATCTCCTTCTGAGAGGGGATGAAGTTACCTTTCGGAATCTATTAATGCAATAGGACGAAGCATTTGGTAAATCAGTCAGTTACAGGAATAAAGCTTACCGCTTGTCCACCACCTTTTGCCATGACTACAGACAAGGTATCGGCTGCTGTCACCTCTCTGTCCTTAATCTGATAAGAAGTAGGATTTGTTTTCCAGTCGGCATCTTCTCCATCAGCATAAATCACCGCATGGTATTTTTTATCTTTCTCAAGGAAATCCAAAGGAATGGTCAGCGTACGTGCTTCCTCATTGGTCGTGGCTCCTAAAAAATAATTATCTTTCGCTTTCCGTACTACGGCTACAAACTCTCCCGGTTCGCCCTGCAAGGCTTCAGACCAGTCACAGTCCGCATCAAAATCCCGGAAGAACTGGAAAGCAGGATGCCCTTCATAATTCTCAATCATATCCGATGCCATTTGCAATGGAGAATAAATGATTACCCAATTGGCAATCTGCTTTGCCAAGGTGGTATTCACACGGCTGTTTCCTTTATCCAAGTCATTCCATTTCTTGCGACGGGGAGAATTGCGTGTCTTTTCATAAAGAATATCAAAAGTACCCGGCGTATAATCCATCGGACCGCCCAGCAAGCGGGTAAACGGCAATAACTCGTGATGCTCGGGAGGATTACCTTCACTCCATCCGTTCCACTCCATACCGCGGGCGCCTTCCCGTGTCATCATATTGGGGTAAGTACGACGAATTCCTGTATCTTTGATAGGTTCGTGGGCATTAACGGTTGTATGATAACCGGCGGCAGTCTGCACCACCTTGCGGTAATGGCGTACATTGAACTGTCCATGATGGCTGTGACCGCCCGGCAGTCCTCCGGCATAACCGGTCTTCACGCTGTGCACTCCCAAGTCGGCATACCATTTGTAAGCATTGTCCAACTGGCGTTCGTAATTAAAGATATTGCCACCTGTTTCGTGGTGACCGATTATTTCAATCCCTTTCTCCTTGGCATAACGTGCCACCTCTGCCATATCAAAATCGGCGTAGGGTTTGGTATAGTCAAAAGTCTGCATACCGCCCCAACTTTCCCAGCCTTCATTCCATCCCTCGAACATTACCGCTTCTATGTTATTGGCAGCAGCAAAGTCTATATAACGTTTGGCATTAGCGGTGGTGGCGCCGTGGCGTTCATCCATCGTCCACGTTTCGACTCCCAGATGCATTCCCCACCAGATACCTACGTATTTCATAGGACGTATCCAGCTCAAATCCCCCTCCAGCACACAAGGCTCATTCAGATTCAGTATCAGGCCGGAGTTTATCAGACCTACCGCTTTGGGAGCTATCTGAATACTGCGCCACGGAGTCACGAAAGTCCCTCCGGCAAAACGGGCTTTCACCCCATCGGGCCAGGAAGCCAGTTCCGATTTGAAGTGACAACCTTCGGTATGCTTCAAAGTCATTTCGGGGAAATCGGTCAAAGCTGCTTCGTGGATACTGGCATATACCCCGTTATCTGTTTTGAAAGTCATCGGGGTATTGGCATTATCCACCTTGCTGACGGGCAGGGTACGATACAGCAATTCGTAGGTTTCAAAACTGGCGGGAATAGACCATGACTTGCCGTCTTGTGCCAAATTAAATGAAGTGAGCTCATCCATTACGAACACACTGTCCACTTGGGGTACTTGATATTCATAGCGGAAGCCCAGACCGTCATCGAACACGCGGAAACGGAGGGTCAGCTGTGTATTTGCCTGGTCTTTCAAACGCACGGCCATTTCGTTATAATGGTTCCGGATTGATTTATTTTCTCCCCAAGGTTGGGTCCAAGTTTCATCCTTTGTGGTGTACTCGGTACTTTCTATCAGAAAACCTTTGGAAAGATTTACCCCGTCACGGCCTTCAAAGCCCATAACGGAGGGGGTGATGAATGGATTCCCTCCTACAGAAACTCCGTAGGTCATCTCTCCCGCTTCATTGAGATTGAATACTAATTTTATATTGCCATCCGGCGATGTCAATTCTGTGGGGCGAGAACACCCACAAAACACGACTAACAAAAATAATACATAGTAACTGTATGCCTTCATAATATTAAATTGGATTAATGATACAAATATAAAACAATTAAATAAGGTATTACACTTATCGAAGGAGGAAAATTATTTTAAATGGGAGAGGGAATGATAAGCTTATTTGTACTGACAGCATTAATTTTGTACTTTTGTCACATATAACAAAGTGCAAATGAATATAAATCAGAATTATAGAGAAGCAGTAAAGGCCATAAAAGAAGCTATCTTACGAAGCCAGTACCGTGCAGCCGCATCAGTAAATAAGGAACAATTATCTCTTTATTACGGCATCGGGCATTACGTGTCGGAAAATTCCCGTACAGGCTTTTGGGGGAAAGGTGCCATTGAACAAATATCTTCTCTGTTACAAAAAGAATTGCCGAGGCTGAGGGGATTTTCAGCAACAAGCATAAGAAATATGCGTATTTTTTTATGAAGAGTGGGATAAGGTTTTAAATCATCCGCCAGTGGCGGATGATTTGGTGTTGAATGAAAAATTGCTTCTTGTAGCAATTCATCAGCCAGTGGCGGATGAATTTAATTGGTCAGACTTCTTTTCAATCGGCTTTAGTCACCATACCGAAATAATATCCAAAGCCAAGACTTTAGAAGCAAGACTATTTTATATACATGAGTGCGCCATTCGCTATTGGAGTAAATACACGTTAAGGGATTACTTAAAAGCAGATCTATACAGCCATCGGGGAACTTTACCCAACAATTTTGCACAAACATTGCCTGATACTAAGCAAGCGCTAAAAGCTGTTTGTTCATTCAAAGATGAATACTTGCTTGATTTCATCAATGTGGAGGAACTGAATGAGCAGGAAGAAGACTTAGACGAAAAAATAGTAGAAAAGGCAATTGTTGCCAATGTGAAGAAGTTTATTATGACCTTCGGACAAGATTTCAGCTTTATAGGCAATCAATATCGCATGGAAGTTGCAGGAGAAGAAATGTTTATTGATTTGCTCTTTTTCAATCGGGAGCTTAAATCCTTAGTCGCAGTTGAGCTTAAATCCGGAAAATTCCGCACTTCTTATTTGGGGCAGTTGAATACTTATCTATCCGCTTTAGATACATATATCAGAAAACCGCACGAAAACCCTTCTATCGGAATAATTCTTTGCAAAGAAATGAACCAAACCTTTGTAGAGTTTGCCGTTCGTGATTATAACAAGCCGATGGGAGTTGCCACTTACCGTGCATCTAAAGATATGCCGGAACGACTTCGTAACGCTCTGCCAAACATTGAAGATTTGAAAAAGTTATTGTAATACAAACGCCGATAAAGCCCTTTTAAAGACTCTACCGGCGTAAGTTCACCTATTAAAAAAATCAGAATTCCAAGTCAGCCAACTGAGGATTATGATCGGAAAGCAAAGCTTCCGGTACTTCAGCCGGTATCTCACAGTTCTTTACCAGAACTTGCGGAGTGACAAAGATGAAATCAATCTTTTCACAATCCTCGGCCGGAATACGGGCAAAATCATGAAAAGTATAATCAACGCCGGTCACACGGGCAGCCGTCTTATAAGCATCCTTCATCACAAACTCGTTGGTAGTGATCGTTTCGTATGCATCGCTCGCATCGGTCACATTAAAGTCACCCGTAACCACTGCGGGGCGTTCGCCTACGATCTCTTTTATCTTACGGATAATGAGCAATGCGCTTTGACGGCGAGCCTCTTCACCTACATGGTCAAAATGAGTATTGACAGCCATGAATATCTTTCCGGTGGCCTTGTCTTTAAATTTCGCCCACGTGGCGATACGGACACAAACCGCATCCCATCCCATCATTCCTACGCTATCGGGATTTTCGGCCAACCAGAAAGTATTGGAGTCCAACACCTCATATTTGTCCTTACGATAGAATAGCGGCGCATATTCACCTGCTGTCTTCCCGTCATCACGTCCCACACCGATACCATCGTATTCGGGCAAGCCTGCACGAAGATCCTGAAACTGGTTATGCAAAACTTCCTGCATACCGACAATATCCAGTTCACGGTCCTTAATAAACTGGCACACACGGTCTTTCCGATATTGCCAATTGTTCAAACTGTCTTGCGGATTGTCATAACGGACATTAAAAGTAGCCCAACGAACGTCGGTCTTCTTCTCTTCCGCACAGCCGCCCAATAACAGGACGGCTGCCAATAAAAATAGAATTTGCTTCATTTTGTTTCTTTTTATGTTCCCTAGGATACAAAGATAGCAATTTCTATCGGAAATTATTCGGAGTATGCCACTGACCTTTATCATTCATCGTATCGGCCACATCCCACCATACACGGCTACCCTGGTTCACATTGCCCGGTTTATTAGGGTTACGGGACTCGCTGTTAGGATAGTTGATGCGTTTGATAAGCTTGCCGGACGCCACTTCTCCATTGGAATTGTTTCCATTAACCGGAGCCAGCAGATAACGCGGATAGTCGGTACGACGCACTTCTGCCCATCCTTCATTTCCATTCGGGAAAACGGCAATCCACTTCTGAGTAATAATCTGTTCCAATTGTTCTTCCTTACTACCACCGGCAAATGCTTTTACGCCATCCAGATGACTGATGTATTCATTGGCCTTGTCCGCATCAATTTCATAATAATCCATAGATGCCTTGATACCTTTCAAATAAAGAGCTTCAGCAGTTTCATCCACCAATGACGGCCAGCGCAATGCTGCTTCCGCTTTCAGGAACAAACTTTCAGAATACCCCATCCAGACTATTTCACGGGCCAGATTCCACCAATAATCCTTGTTCATGGCATCAGATGACAGAATACAACGGTTGGCAGAGTATCTGTTCAGATAAGAGCCACCTACATTGGTTTCTCCATTCATCACCCCGTTGAAATCTCTCTTCAGATTCTCTGTGGGAAGCGGACTGGTAGTCAACGAATCAAACGGAGTAGGACGGAACCATAAAACTTCACAACGAGGGTCGAGATAACAATTCTCAGAATTCTCATTGAAAGTAACGGCATCGGCTGCCGCCGCACCTTCTTTCAAGGCCTGATTCTTATAAGCCCGTTCCATTTCTTTCGACAATACAGCATTGCCGGTCCAGCTGAACAACAATGCGTATATATTTTCATTACCGCCGGCGATATACTGACGTTTTGGAGTCTGCTTCATATTGTCATCCTGGCTTTGCATCAGACCAGCCGGATCTGTCAAAGCTGCTTTTGCCTGAGTCTGGGCCAATTCCGGATTTACATTGGATACACGCAAAGCAAGGCGCAAACGCAGTGTGTTGGCAAAACGACGCCATTTGTCCACATCACCTCCATAGCATTTGTCATTGTCACCTAAATCATACTGACTGACAGCAGGAAGATTTTCCTGGTGCAACTCTGTTATAGCCTGATCCAACAGCTGGAAAAGGATATTATAGACCTCTTTCTGAGGCGTATAAGACACATTTTCTTCCGGCGGCATAGCTCCCTTCACATAATAAGCGACGGGAATATCTCCGTAAGTATCTGTCTGCATGGACAACAAGAAAACATAATAAATGCGGGTAATATAGAATGCCGTATGATAATAATCCTTATTACAGAAATAGAATGTCTTGACCAACTGACTGTATTCCGAAGTGCTGCGGTCATCATAGAAATGCTTCCATCGGCTGGCCGACCATCCATCCGTATAAGAATAGGTAGGCGCCTGATTCACAAAGCCGCTGACATTGTTTCCCCAATAACCGGCATAGATATCATGAGTCAGATTGGTCGTTGTCTGATAATCATTGTAAAGACCTTCGTAGGTGAAATTGGCAAAAATACTTCCGATAGCGCCTTCCATCCCTTTCAAACTTGCCATGGCATTGTCTGTCAAGGTGTAATCAATGTCTATTCCATCGGCCGATACATTCTCCACAGTCGGGTCGTAAATCGGTGCGTAAGGATTTGTATTCAATTCCTCAAAATCATGGCATCCGGCCAGAGCCAGCAATGAGCATAAGGCTACGGATTTATATAATTTGATTTTCATAATCAGTTTTTCCTTTTAATTAATTAGAAACCTAAGTTGATAGAAATACCGAAAGTACGTGTAAACGGCAACGATGCATAGTCAATGGCTTGTGAGAACATCGTAGTGTCATAGCCGCCTTCGGGGCTTGTACCCGGCGTGTGCTTCATCAGATAACACAAGTTACGTGCTACAAATGAAACATTCAGCGAGTTGACAGGAGTCTTCTTCAGCATAGATGAAGGGAATGAATAGCCGATTGACAATTCTTTCAGTTTAATGAATGAAGCATCGTAGATGAAATCCTCAGCCTGCAATGAGCCGTAGTATTCTGAGGCGGAAACCTGTTTTGTATTCACCTCGCCTGATTCTGTCACACCGGGGAATACCATCATATAGTTGTTTTCCTCACCACGGTTCAAGGTACGCTTAGCCAAGCCGTTTCCGGTAGCCAGCATCTCGGAATAAGAGAAGATATCACCACCGAATTTCATATCAAACAGTGCAGACAGTGTAATCCCTTTATAAGTAAAGGTAGGAGATACAGACATGGTCAGCTTAGGCTGGATATTACCGATAGGTTTGTTCACATATTCAGACTCATTGGTCACAGTCATGGGCAAACCATTTTCATTTACGATAATATCACCGTTTTCATTGCGCTTATAAAGCGATGTAGCATAAATCTCGCCTAATTTGTGTCCGGCGCGTGTACCTACTTTTACAGGGAAGTTTCCATCACCGTTAAAGAACATATAGTTCACATTTTCTTCCGGGGCCAGTTCTTTTACTTTCGATACGTTGTGAGCCATATTCACATTCAAATCAAAAGCGAAATCCTTTGTTTCTACCAGAGTGGAATACAACATAAATTCTACACCTTGATTGGTTACCATACCTGCGTTTACCCATTGGCCACCACTCCAGGGAGCTGCTGCGGGCACTTTCATAATCTGGTTCTTTGTTTTGCTGTAATAGTAAGTAAAGTCAAAGCCCAGACGGTTGTTCAAGAACTTCATGTCCAGACCTGCTTCATAAGAGGTCGCGATTTCAGGCTTCAACTGATCGTTCATCTTCACATTATCCTTGGTCGGAGTCAATACACCATTATCGAATTTGAAAGAGTAGGTGTTGTATAACTGATAAGGGCTTGTGTCCTTACCTACCTGTGCGGCAGACAGACGTGCCTTGGCAAATGTCACCCAGCTTGGCAACGGTTTGTCGATGGAGCGCAAAAAGTCGGAAACTACGAAACTGAGGTTGGCAGACGGATAGAAGAAAGAATTGTTACCTGACGGAAGAGTGGATGACCAGTCGTTACGAGCTGTCAAATCCAAAGACAGATATTCCTTCCATGCCATCTGTACAGAGCCGAACACTGAGTTCATGGCACGCTTGTAACCATCCTCACTACCGGTTCTCAACAAATTGGCCGCATTCAGCATCCAATTACCTTTATCCACCATATTACCTACGCCCACACCCAAAGTTTCCGAACGCTGGTACATAAAGTTACCACCGACATTGAAGCCCAGACGGAAGTTATCAGTCAACTGACGGTCACCCATCAAAATGACTTCAGCATTTGACTCGAAGAAGTTTTCTTCACTACGATCCATTGAATCATTCGTAATCATGGAAGTATTGGCTTCTCCATTGATACCATCACCCGCATTGGTGCTTTGCACTCTGGTGCGGTAGTAGTCAAAAGCGTATTTGGCAGACAGATGCAGCCAATCTGTGAAATTGATTTTCATGCTATAATATCCGAAAGCACGCCAGCGTTCATCTGAATTCTGACGCTGATGCAATACATAATAAGGATTACGGATACTGGCAGTAGGTCCTGTCCAGTTCACATGCGCATGAGTTTCATCAGAATATTGTTTCAAGTCATCCAGACGGACGTTGTTAGGGATTCTCATCAACTGGGAAATAGCACCGTAATCACCATACAGTGGACGGTTATCGGCTTTTGTACGTGAAAGAGAAATCTTTCCGTCCATAGACACCCATTTGTTCAATTCCGTTCCTGCATTCAGGTCGGCATTCACACGGCTCAAACTTTCAGTGGGGAATACACCATCATTATCTGAGTATCCGAAAGAAGTACGGAAATGTGATTTCTCTGTACCGTTGCTGATAGATACGTTATGCGTATGCGAGAAACCGGTATCAAAATAATCTTTCAACTTATCCCCATAGTTAGAGTAAGCGTAAGTTTCTCCGTTCCAAGCCTCTTTCATGCTTCCATCCAATACCGGGCCCCAGCTTCCGCTATCCGTTTTGTCATACACCGCAGTCTTGGCATCTTTTGTATCAATATGTCCTTGTCCGTAACGGCGTTGCATATCCAATGTCTCGCCGATAGCTGTCCAAGTGAAGTTACCACTATAACGGATTCCGAAACCATCTTTCTTACTGCCTTTCTTTGTCGTAATCAAGATAACGCCATTACCTGCACGCGAACCGTAAAGAGCAGCCGCATTCGGACCTTTCAATACCGAAATGCTCTCGATGTCATCCGGATTAATGTCCATGGAAGCGCTACCACGGTCCACACCACCATAACGAGATGCGTCGGATGTAGTGTTGTCGCTGAAAGGAACGCCATCCACAATCCATAACGGCTGGTTGTTATCGGTAAGAGAAGAGTTACCACGAATGGTGATTTTCGTAGAACCACCTAAACCTGTAGCCGAAGTATTCATCTGAAGACCTGCCACCTTACCTTGCAAGGCACTGGTCACAGACGGGTCACCTGTCTTGTTCAGTTCATCGCTCTTCAGTTCCTGAACTGCATAACCCAACATCTTCTTCTCACGTTTGATCCCCAAAGCGGTTACCACCACTTCGCCAATCTGCTGTGTGTCTTCCTGCATGGTTACGTTCAGTACATTCTTGCCATCGGGCTTCAACGTTTCCGAACGGTAACCAATGTATGAGAACACAACCTCGCCATTTCCGGGAACCGACAAAGAATAGTTACCTTCAAAGTCAGTAATCGTACCGGCTGTAGGGTTTCCTTTCACTTGTACGTTTACACCAATCAAGGCCTCTCCTGTCGCATCAACCACTGTTCCGGTCACTGTATGTTCCTGTCCTGTCTGTTGAGGTGTTTGAGGTTCTCCGGGTGCTGAAAGATAGACAATATTATCCTCTATCTTGTAGGTAATTCCTTTGCCTTGCAAAGCTGCATCAAGTACAGACTGCAATGAACCGTTCTTTACATCAATGGCATTCACCGGCGTTTCAGCCAGTTTGTCATCATAGAAAAACTGATAGTTAGACTGTGATTTGATGTTCTTGATTACCGCTCCAAGAGTTGTCTTGGGAGTTGAAAGAACAATTTGTGCGCGGGTCCATTGCATGGGTGCAGCCACAAACAAAAGAATCAAAAGCGCCCTGAGTAATTTGGGCTTTCTCATTAATTGATTGCCTTTCATAATTTATTAAATTAGTTAACACTGACTTATTTTTCTCCAGTGAAGGGGTTCTCATGCCCCTTTCGAGAATAAAAACAGGCAGCTAAAAGAAAACACTTACTCCATCTCGTTCTTTTTTCTAAATTTTCTAGAAAAAACAGAGGAAAGGCAAAAGTAGTGATATCATCGGACTTTGACGTATAGAAGAAATATTTAAAAACAAAAAGGGGATGTACTCTTGCAATGCTGCCAAAAGAGAACATCCCCCTCCAACCTCTCTTTACAAGAGAGAAATGCATGGTGAAACTTTTATTTCATTGTTTCGTCTTTTGAAAATGAATAAGGCAAATCACTTTCTTGTGTTCCACGTTGCATATTCGGACGGTCGGTCATCTTGAAATCGATAACACCACCTTGTAACAATTCATTGTGTTTCAAATAATTCTTGGTATAAACAGTACCGTTTACACGCATTTCATCTACATATCGGTTGGTATCGCTATTATCCGGTGCGGTTATTACCAAGTTCTTTCCGTTTTCAAAATGCAGTGTCGCTTTCTTGAACAACGGAGCACCCAGAATATATTCATCTGTACCGGGACATACCGGATAGAATCCTAATGCAGAGAATACATACCATGCCGAAGTCTGTCCATTATCCTCGTCACCGCAATATCCGTCAGGTCCGGCTGTATACATACGGTTCATCACCTCACGCAACCAATATTGGGCTTTCCAAGGCTGACCCGCATAATCATACATATAAATCATGTGCTGAATGGGCTGGTTTCCATGTGCATAGTTACCCATATTCATAACTGTCATTTCACGGATTTCATGAATCACCTGTCCATAATAGCTATCATCAAAGATAGGGGGAACCGAAAAGACAGAATCAAGCATGGTAACGAACATTTCCTTACCTCCCATCAAGTCAATCAAGCCTTGGGGATCATGGAATACAGACCAAGAATAGTGCCAGCTGTTTCCTTCCGTAAAGTCACCTCCCCACTTCAACGGTGAGAATTTAGGAGCGAATTTGCCGTCCTTCTGCTTGCCGCGCATCAGCTTGCTTTCCGAATCAAACAGGTTCTTGTAATTCATGGCACGCTTGGCAAAGAGTGCGATTTCCTTCTTCGGACGTTTCAATTCTTTCGCCAGCTGATAAATACACCAGTCATCGTATGCATATTCCAATGTACGGGCTGCATTCTCATGAATCTTCACATCACAAGGCACATAGCCCAGCTTGTTATAATATTCATATCCCAGACGTCCGGTAGAAGAAACTTCAGGATGTACAGCTTCCGTTCCATGAATCAGTCCTTTGTATAATGTTTCCACATCTTCCACACGTACTCCTTTCAGATAAGCATCGACCAAGATAGAAGCTGAATTATTGCCGACCATGCAACCACGATGACCGGGGCTGGCCCATTCGGGGAAGAAGCCGCTTTCCTTATAAGTATTAATCAAACCTTCCTGTATTTCCTGATTTACCGAAGGATACATCAGGTTCAAGAAAGGGAACAAGCAACGGAATGTATCCCAGAATCCTGTATCCGTATACATATATCCCGGCAATGTTTCCCCATTGTAAGGACTGTAATGAACAGGTTGCCCATTGGCATCCAGTTCATAGAATTTACGCGGGAACAACAAGGAACGGTACAAGCAGGAATAGAAAGTACGGTATTGATCCAATGTTCCACCTTCCACTTCTACTTTACCTAAGACCTCATTCCAGGCATCTTTACCTTTCTGTACCAATACTTCAAAACTGTCTCCACCCAATTCCTTCAGATTCTGAATTGCTTGTTCAGGACTGATGAATGAAGAAGCGACACGGGCATGAACTACTTCGCCTTTCTTTGTCTTGAAACCGATAACGGCTCCGGTATGGAAATCAGTCTGCTCCAGTTTACCTTCTTTCAAGGTTACAGGAACACTGCCGTCCGGTTTTTCAGGCTGTACATCGTTAGAGAACGTAGCCTCATAAGTAAACGGCTTATCAAACTCAATAACGAAATAATTCTTGAAGTTGGCAGGAACACCACCACTGTTGCGAGTGGTATAGCCCACAATTTTGTTTTCTCCGGGAATCACCTTGATAGATGAGCCACGATCAAAAGCATCAACCACTACGTATGAGTCATTTTCAGGAAAAGTAAAGCGGAACATAACGGCACGTTCCGTAGGAACCATTTCAGTCACCACATCATGTTCTGCCAAATAAACCTTATAATAATAAGGTTTTGCAATTTCAGCTTTATGAGAGAACCAACTTGCACGCTTGTCCTCCTCAAATTCCGGTTTTCCAGTTACGGGCATGATGGAAAATTGACCATAGTCATTAATCCACGGACTGGGCTGATGGGTTTGTTTGAAACCACGGATTTTATTAGCCGTATAGACATACTGCCATCCGTCCCCCATCTTTCCTGTCTGGGGAGTCCAGAAATTCATACCCCATGGACGGGATATGGCAGGATAAGTATTTCCTGTAGAGAGTTCAAAGGAAGACTGTGTACCTACCAACGGACTCACATAGTCTGCATAATCCTTTGCCTGCACAAACAGTGTAACACACAGGACTGCAACTGATAGAAATAATTTTTTCATGATATTGTTATTTGGGTTAAGTTATACTTTTTAATTCTTTATCTGTTTTCCCCATTCCGTCGGTACGGAGCTCATGGTAATCTCCATCGTTCCCCCACGTACTATGTCATTATGGGTAAAGAAAGGAACATCCAGTGGTTTTCCGTTCAACAGAACCGACTCAATGTACTTATTGGTCTTCGAGTTGTTGTGGGTACGGATAACGAAAGTCTTGCGGTCGGGCAGATTAATCGTCACCTCCTCAAACAACGGACGTCCGATAGAATAAACCGGCTTGCCGGGACATACCTGATAGAAGCCCATGGAGTTCAAAATATACCATGCAGACATCTGACCGCAATCTTCATTACCCGACAAGCCGTCAGGAGCATTGAAATACTGGTTATGCAGCACACTGTCAACCAATTCCTGAGTACGCCATGGACGGTTTACATAGTTATACATGTGAGTAATGTGATGACTCGGCTCATTGCCATGCGCATACTGGCCTATCAGTCCTGTGATATCAGCAGAGGTAGCCTCTCCTTCCAACTGGGAAGAAACCGTAAACAAAGAATCCAGCTTTCCAACGAAAGCATCCTCTCCACCCATCAACTTCACCAATCCCGGAATATCATGCGGAACAAACCAAGTCCACTGCCATGCAGTTCCTTCACAATAATCATCATTACGGTGATTGGAAGAACGGGGATTGAACGGGGTACGCCATTCACCTTTACTATCCAATCCGCGCATGAAACGGGTGGCAGGATCAAAATAAAATTCGTACGCATCCGCAAAACGGGCATATTTCTCCTTGGTTTCAGTATCTCCCAGGCTGTCTGCCAACACGGAAATACACCAGTCATCGTATGCATATTCCAACGCTTTCGCAACCGATTCATTCTCACGATCACACGGGATATAGCCAAGGGTATTCTTATAGTAACGAGCCTTAGGCATTACATAAGGAATCAGCCAACCGGGAGCGACAATGCCGGTCGTATCATATTCCGCCGCACGCAAACATGCCTTGTAAGCTTCCTGCACATCAAAATCGCGATATCCCTTCACATAAGAATCGGCTACCAACGAAGCCGCATGATACCCTACCATCGTTCCGGTATAATTGGATACACAATCCCATTTCGGGAAAATACCACCTTCTTGATGCTTCTTTATCAATGAACGGATAAACTCCGTATTCAACTGAGGATCGACAATAGTCAGTAACGGATGTAACGCACGGAAAGTATCCCACAAAGAGAAAATGGTATAAACCGGATGTTTCATGTCGGTGGTATGCACTTTCAAATCCATTCCCAAGTAACGCCCGTCTACATCTGTAAACAGATTGGGACTTAGGAAAGCATGATACATAGCCGTATAGAAAATGGCACGCTGGTCTTCATTATTGGTTTTGACTGCAATCTTTGACAGGCATTCATTCCATTTCTTCTTAGCATCGGCACGCACTCCATCAAAATTCCAACCGGGCATCTCAGCCTGGAGGTTCTTATAAGCACCTTCCGCATCAACAGAAGAGATAGAGAACTTAGCCAGCACTTGTTCGTCTTTCGCCGTTTCAAAATGCAAAAGCATTTTGCATACAGGAATCTGTTTGTCATTTTCCTGAACAGTATCCGTGTACAAAGTATACGTGAAGGGTTTGGAAAATACGGCATAAAAATAAAGATCCTGCCGGTATGCCCAATAGGCACTGCGTTTGCGCCCCCGCAACACAGTATCATTCACAGCCTCCACTTCCATGACCTGATTGATTTGTTGCTGAATATTATAGTCCATATCCAAGATAAATCCTGACTCCTTACTTTCCGGGAAAGTATACCGATGCATTGCCGCACGCTCTGTTGAGGTCAGTTCGGCTTTTACCCCGTATGTATCCAGGAAGACAGAATAATATCCCGGTTCGGCATGTTCCTTTTCATGAGAAAAAGCCGATGCGAAAGGACGCTTCTGGCTTTCTGTTCCCAAGAAATCAGTGCGTTGCACACCTACAGTCGGCATCAACAGGAAATCTCCGAAATCCGCACACCCGGTACCACTAAGACGTGTATGGGCAAAGCCATTGATCGTAGTATCTTCATAATAATATCCGGAACAAGAATCCCAACCGTCAATACGAGTATCTGGTCCCGGCTGTATCATGCCATGGGGAACCATAGCACCCGGATGGGTATGTCCATGGCCTCCTGTACCAATAAAAGAGTTGACATAGTGGGTGTAATCATTCATTTCATTGCCCTCAGAATCACATGCGGTGAAACACAATAACCCTAGAAGACAGCCGCTTAAGAGCATGTTGATTTTCATAGTTCTTTATTTAAAAATTATTTCGTTTCCGATGAGATAAATATATTGTTATCATCTACTTTCTTATAATTGAAAGGAATAGAGTTACGCAAAGAATTCAGCACAGACTCTATATTATCTTTCTTTTTCAGCACTCCTGAATAAGTATTGGTACTGTCTACATCCGGTGAAAGGATAATCTTCACCCCATAGAACCGTTCCAATGCTGCCGCAATCTGGAAAATAGATGATTTTTCAAATGGAATCAAATCATTATGCCAGACTATCTCCATCTTGGGATCGACCTGTTTTACCTGCATCCGCCCTGTCACCCTGTTTAAAACAGCCTTTTGTCCCGGTAACAAAGTAATTCTGCCTTTATCTGATTTATCTTTTACCTCAACTTCCCCCTCTACCAGAGTCGTTTCAGCAAAACTGTTATCCGGACGGCATTTTATATTGAAAGAGGTTCCCAAGACCCTGACATCCATTGCCTGACTTTTTACCGTAAAAGGTTTCTCATGATTACGTGCCACTTCAAAATAAGCCTCCCCATCCAGATATACATGACGTTCTTTTCCTTCAAAAGCACGCGGATATTTTAAAACAGACGACTGGTTCAACCATACTTTTGTCCCGTCAGGCAACAACATCTCACGCACTTGTCCATGAGCAGCCGATGCTACCACCAATTCCTCCGCTTTATTCCGGAACCAATAGGCCAATCCCGCAGCCAGCACTATCACGCCCACTATAGCAGCTGCATAACGCAACACACTCTTAAGCTTGAACACCTCCTGTCTCTTTTGATTTTCCTGTTCCAATCTTCTACCCAACCTGCGCTCTGCCTTCGCTACCAGATTTTCCTCCTCAAAGGGGAATTTACCTAACTGATAAATCTCCTCCATACGGAATAACTCTCCGGCATTCTCATCAGATTCTTTCATCCATTCATTGATAAGAACAAAATCCTCCTCCGAGCATCGGTTTTCCAAATACCTGATAATAATATCTTCGTTAAGTTTACTCATCTTTTTCCCTATTCATATAGTAAACAATTCAACTTGTAAAAACACTTAGCAGTTTTGCTGAAAATATAATCAATGACAATAATAAATGGCTGAGACGTTCGCGCAAAAATTTCAAGGCCTTATACATATGTGCCTCTACGGTACGTAAAGAAATACCAAGAGTATCAGCAATTTCCTTGTTTTTCATATCATGAAGATAACTCAGTTTGAACACCTCCTTACATTTATCCGGCAATTCATTAATCGCTTCAAAAATTTCCTGACGTAATTCCTGATTCTCTATCTTTTTAATAACTTCAGCATGATCCGGCTGGTAATATTGCAATTTTCGTTCATAGATTTCTATCATTGCCGCACTGTAGTTGTTCTCTATAACCTGATGCTTCAATAAATTTATAGCCTTGGTATATACAGAACGATAAAGGAAAGCTAAAATCTGCTCTCCTATGACGACTGAATCTCTCCGCCTCCACAACTCCACAAAAACATCCTGCACTACATCTTCGGCTTCTTCGGTACCGACCAGCCGTGTCGCATAAAACAACAGCTTAGGATAGCATTGACGAAAGACGGCCTTATAGGTGTCATCAAGTTCCTCGTTCATATTATATAATTCACCTTTGTATGAGGAGGGAGCCAATGTTCCAAATAACGATCCAATCATCCACTGCAGGGGTAGAAAGCTTCCGCTCATCATACAATTTTCACGCAGATTCAACCCGCCTCTACAGCAAAACGATAACAACAAATATCACTTTTAACTCACCTCTTGTACAATTCTTAATAAGTTGAACCAATTATTATCTATACCAAATATTTCCCGGTTCCGGACCCATTTCAAATTCTACAGTAGCACCGTCCATTATTTGCCGGTGTGTGATATAGCTCTTATCGTATGGTTGCCCATTTACTTTCACCGACTGGATATAGATATTTTCACGACTTACTCCAGGGGCCAGTACTGTGAACGTTTTTCCATTATCCAAATGCATCTGTATTTCGGAGAACAACGGCGTACCAATCTCATATTCACCACTTACCGGATTGACAGGATAAAATCCCATAGCACTGAATACATACCAAGCAGACATCTGTCCACAATCCTCATTACCACACAGTCCGGCAGGTGCATTGAAATAAAGGTCATGCATGACCTGCGCCGCATACTTCTGAGTTTTCCAAGGCTGACGTACCTTATTATATAGATAAATCACATGATGGCTAGGCTCATTACCATGAGCATACTGACCAATCATACCTGTACTGAAAAGAGGCAAATCTGCATTACTAGCCGGGATATAAGTAAACATACTATCCAACTTTTCTGTAAAACGATCCTTACCACCAGTCAAGGCAATTAACCCCTTAATATCCTGCTGTACAGACCAAAAGTACTGCCAACCGTTACTTTCACAAATATGGGCAGTGTAGTCATCCGGGCTGAAATTAGGTTGGAATATTCCTTTATCATCTATCGGCTGCATGAAGCTTGATGCCGGATTGAACACATTGCGATAATTCTGAGAACGCTTGTAGAATTCGTCCGCTAATTGAGTCCTCCCCATCTTCCGGGCCATTTCGGCTATGCAATAATCATCAAAAGCATATTCTAATGTCTTGGAAAGCGACCAATTTTCCGCATTATATTCATCCTTTATATTATAAGGTATATATCCTAACTTTTTATACAAACCAATGCCACGATAATTATCCAAATTAGCAGTAGTCACACAAGCCTCCAATGCCTTCTCAGCATCAAAATCACCAATACCTTTCAAATAAGCATCAACAATAACAGGCACAGCATGGTAGCCAATCATCATATCAGTTTCACTTCCCCAAAAGTTCCATACCGGCAAACGTCCGTTCTGTTCATAAAAAGCAATGAATGATTTCACCATATCATTGACACGTTGAGGTTCCGTATAAGTAAATAACGGATGTGCGGCACGATAAGTATCCCACAATGAAAAGGTTCCATAATTCACCCAACCATCCGTCTGATGAATTTTCTTATCGGGACCATAATAAGACCCGTCCACATCACTGTAAATAGTCGGGGCAATCATAGTATGATACAATGCTGTATAGAAATTGACCTTATCGTCCTTGTTGTCACCTGTTATTTCTATTTTTCCTAGCTGGCGGTTCCAATTATCTTTAGTTTCAGCCAAATATTTATCGAAATCATTGTGAGGTGCCTCAGCCGCCATGTTTTTAGCGGCACCTTCCATGCTCACTCCCGAAAGAGCAGTACTCAGAACAATCTGTTCTCCTTTTTCCGTATCAAAATTAAAGCGGGCGATATAAGCCGTACCTACACGTTTACCTTTCAAAGTAATGGCAGTAGTATCCATCTCTACCGAAGCAAACGGTTTGGAGAAACGAGTACGAAAATACACATGCTGGTCTCTTGCCCATCCTTCAGAAAAACGATATCCCTGAATAGTGCATGAGTCAATTATTTCAATATAAGAATCATTGGTAAAATCCCAATTCATCGCTTTCTTCAGATTCAGAAAGACAGCCGACTCCCCTTCAGGAAACGTATAACGCTGGATGCCGCAACGCTCTGTAGCAGTTAATTCCACATTGATATCATAATCTTTCAGCAACACGCGATAGTAACCTGCTGAAGCCTCTTCATCCGCATGAGAGAATTTGGAATAGATGCCTAAAGGAGCTTCCGCTTCCTGATAAGGCAAAGTAACAGGCATAAAAGAGATATCATACAAGTCTCCGGCTCCCGTCCCCGACAAATGGGTATGACTGAATCCGGCAATCGTACTGTCCGGATAAAAATAGCCGGAAATACGGTCCCATCCGGGCAAGCCGTTATCCGGACTAAGTTGTACCATTCCGAAAGGCGCTTGCGCTCCCGGATAAGTATTGCCGGTAAAATCGGTTCCGATAAACGGATTCACCAATTGGGTATAATCGGTTGACGGCTGGGTTTGTTTATTGGACACACAGGCTCCAAATGCCACTAAAGAAATGAATAGCGCGAGAACAGGTGTTTTCATACTTAAGAGGTTTTTCATTATTACTTTGTTACAAAAATACACATTATAATAATACGAACAACCTTATTATGAAAAACACTTAGCTTTAATTCATTATTTTTTCGTATTTAAATAGTAAAGAAGGGATTCTTTCACCTTTTCATCCGAAGTTACAATCAAAAATTCACCGCCTCTTTTATCATACAGAAAGCAATAGGTCTTATAAAGAGCTATACCTGCTATCTCTTCCCAAGGGAATGTCTGTTTCAGTTTCGCCTTGTCATATGTCAACCCTTCCGGAGTTATTTCCACCCAAGTCTGCCCTGCAATACTCCGCTTATAAATTTTATTTAGTCTGACAGGCAGCATAATCAAGATATAGATAAGACACAAGAACCAAATCAGCAGCGGGCTGAACAGGCTTTGCTCTTCGGGAACAATATAGTGCCCTGTACACAATGCAATACAAATATAAATGATAAACAACAAAGAAAAACTGAAATGACGGATGTCCCACAATTTATACAAAGCATACTTTTTCAGGCTGATATTATAATCACAAACCACGACACCTGGTTCCCGTGTCAGTTTGCTTTTCGGTATGCTGAAGATACGCAATATCTGGATTCCCCGCTTCACGCCGTACCCGAATAATAAAACCATCACACCAAGATTTATCAAGATCCACCACCACAATGATTCGTTTGCCAAAGCCGGTTGCCCGACAAGCACCATTGATGCAAAAGTGATACCCGCCACCAATAACAACATACTACAAATTACAGTTAAAATCCATCCTCTTGTTTTCATAATAACCTTTTTACTTTATTCCATGACGGGAAACAAAGATAAAAGATTATGGCTAGATAACAAATAAAGAGCCGTCGAATTATTAATCACAGGCCATATTATACATAAAATTGCCTGAAAGCAATCTTATTTGCCATTCCTTCACACCTCGAATTTAAATTGTTGTTTGGTTAGGAAGTTAGAAGTTTTTTCGTATGTTTGTCGCAAATATTAATGAAAAACACATTTCTATCTATGAAAAAGAGTGATATTCTGTTCTTTTTATTTATAATAGCATTGTTTCTGCCCTTTTTTATTAGTGATACCATTTATGAATGATACAAATCTTTCAATGCAATCCATGGTATGGTTATGAGTTTTGTGAAGTTCGCCATTCTAGCTACTTTGGGAGACAAAATTCATCTCTTCCCTACCCTACCTTTCCAATACTTTCCCTACCTTTGTGCCATAAGTACGTATGACAAATACCAATATGGAACAACAACAATCATCTTATAAAGAAAAAGAACGTATAGACCTTCACGAGCCGCGACGCTTCAAAGTTATCATTTTCAATGACGACTTTACTACAATGGAATTTGTTGTAAAGATATTAACTACCGTTTTTTTCAAATCAACGATGGAAGCAGAAGCTTTGATGATGCAGGTACATAAAAGTGAATCGGCCGTAGTAGGCATCTATACGTATGATATCGCCCGGTCAAAAGTACAAAAAGCCACCCGTATGGCTCGTGAAGAGGGATTCCCTCTCCGACTCACGGTTACACCGGAAGAAGAATAAAAAATCAAGAATAAGATATGGATATACCAAATACCGATTCGGTGAACTACGCTTTCGCTTCTGCGCAGAGCCAAGCGATGCAATATCGGCATGAATTTATCACGCCCGAACACTTATTGAGCGCATTGCTGAAACAAGTTCCTTTTCAAAAAGCATTGGCAGAGTGTTTTTGTACCCCGGAAGAACTGTCCCAGTCCATTTCCGAATATCTGTCAAAAGAAGTGGAACGAGTTCCTCAAGAAATAGAATATGAATTGGAAATTTCAGGTCAACTCTCCGAGCTGCTGCAATATGCCTATATGACAATCAGCCATTCAAGCGCAGAAGAAATGGATGTTCCTCATCTGGTACAAGGAATGCTTCAACTGGAAGATTCATGGGCTGGCTATCTGTTAAAAAAAACAATGGGCGAAGATATGCCGGAATTCCTCAGCACCCTCATTTCAAATTACGAGCACATGAATCAGTTTCAAGAGGAAACTTCCTCTGAGCAAGAGAAAAGCGAGCCTTGGCGTAACTATGTTACCTGCCTCAACGAGGGCCTGCAAGACCGGAATCCGCTTATAGGCAGGGATGTGGAATTGGAACGCACCATTCAGGTTCTCTGCCGCAAAGAAAAGAACAATCCTCTGCACGTGGGCGAACCGGGAGTGGGAAAAACCGCACTGGCCTACGGACTGGCCGCACGTATAGAAGCAGGCAATGTTCCCGAACGTCTCACAGGTTGTCGTATCTACGAGCTGGATTTAGGCAACTTATTGGCCGGTACACAATATCGGGGTGAGTTCGAGAAAAGGCTGAAAGCCATTATGGAAGGAATACGGAAAGAAGGACACGCCATTGTATATATAGATGAAATACATAACCTGATAGGCGCCGGACGGACGGGAGACGGTTCGATGGATGCCTCTAATATGCTCAAGCCTTATCTGGAAGGAGGAGAGATCCGATTTATCGGCTCCACTACTTACGAAGAATTCAACCGCTATTTTTCGCGTAGCAGAGGATTAGTACGGCGTTTCCAACAGATTGACATACAAGAACCGGGAATCGAGGAAACCATCCACATAGTGGAAGGGTTAAAAGAAAAATACGAAACGTTCCACGGAGTGATTTATGAAGAAGGAGTGATAGCGTATGCCGTTACAGCCGCCGCACGGTACATCAGCGACCGTTTCTTGCCCGACAAGGCCATAGACCTGGTAGACGAAGCCGGTGCTTATCGTGAGACCCACCCCACAGATACAGAAAAACAAACGGTGGACAAAGCATTGATAACCGATATACTGGCACGTATCTGTAAAGTGGATGTACTTGCCATGAAGGAAGAAGACAATGCCACATTAGAAACCTTGCATGAACGCATCAGTGCAAAGATATACGGTCAGGAAGAAGCTGTCTGCCAAGTGGTGGAAGCCGTACAAATGGCCAAAGCCGGGCTACTGGACGAAAACAAACCACTGGCAAGCCTTCTCTTCGTCGGCCCCACCGGTGTGGGAAAGACAGAGGTAGCCAAAGTATTGGCTTCCGAACTAGGTATCGCCCTGCAACGCTTTGACATGAGCGAATATACGGAAAAGCATACAGTGGCCAAACTCATCGGCTCACCTGCCGGATATGTAGGTTATGAAGACGGTGGACTGCTGACAGATGCTATCCGCAAAACTCCCAATTGTGTGTTACTGCTTGACGAAATCGAGAAAGCACATCCCGATGTGTTCAATATTCTGCTGCAAGTTATGGACTATGCCATACTGACGGATAACAAAGGACGAAAAGCGGACTGCCGTCATGTGATACTTATCATGACCTCCAATGCCGGAGCGCAATTCGCGCACCAAGCCTCTATAGGTTTCGGCGGACAGGTTGCTGCTGGAGAGGCAATGTTGAAACAAGTTAAGAAAACTTTCAAGCCTGAATTCATCAACCGGTTATCTGCAACAGTTGTTTTCCATGATATGGATTACGGAATGGCTTCTCTCATCCTAAACAAAAAGCTCGGCGAACTGAGAAACAAGCTGTCGGCGCGTCATGTAGAAATGGAACTCAGCCTGGAAGCCTATAAACATCTGCTGAAGCTAGGTTTTACCAAAGAATATGGGGCCAGAGAAATGGACAGGGCAATTGCCTCGCATCTGAAACCACTGCTTATGCGTGAAATTCTATTCGGAACATTAAAAACGGGAGGCAAAGTGGAAGTGACAGCAGAGAACGGACAATTGAGCTTGCAAGTACTCAAAAAGCAACAAGCCTAAATGAAACCAGTAACTCCTCCGTAGGGGCAGACATACGAGTCAGCCCCTACAGGAGACTGTATGTGAATCACACAAATAAAAAACATTATGGTCTTTCAACTAACTCAAAAACTTGTTTTCCCCAACCCTTACTATGGCGAGCCGGACGGACTATTGGCTGTGGGTGGTGACCTCTCTGTAGACCGCCTCATCCTTGCCTATTCCAATGGCATATTTCCCTGGTATGCTTTCCGTGAGAAACAGATACAATGGTGGTGTCCCCTGAAACGATTTGTGATTTTCCCTAACGAGATTCACATTTCCCACTCCATGCGTACCCTTATGAACAAAGGACGATACGGAGTTAGTTTTAACCAGGCATTTCATGAAGTGATTCAAACTTGCGGTAATCTGCGGATGGAAGAAGCGGGAGCATGGTTGGGAGAGGATATCATGAAAGCCTACACCCGCCTGCATGAACAAGGTTTTGCAGCCAGTGTGGAAGTATGGGAAGAATCTTGCCTGGTCGGCGGGCTCTATGGAGTCACTTTGGGAAAGTGTTTTTTTGGTGAAAGTATGTTTTCTTTGGTTCCTAATGCGTCGAAACTAGCGCTTATCTATCTGGCACAAACATTTCAAGAATTGGGAGGGACCTTGATAGATTGTCAATTTGAGACACCACACTTAAAGTCAATGGGTGGAAGGTATATAGACTATGAGGAGTATATGAGGTATGTGCAGGAACCTTTCGAGTCTCTGTAAATGTCTCTTTTTTACCAATTTTGATTATCAAATCATCAGTCTGAAATAAAATATAGGATATAGAGCTAAGATTATCAAATATATTTGCTAACTTTGTTTTCGACATTACAAACAGAACTATTTACCAAGCCTCAGAAACAATATGAAAAAGAGATTCTACTGTTTGCTACTTACCTTCTTTGCTTTGTCTTGCTCCAAAGAAGAGGCCGATATGGATGGTGACAAAAATAAAGAAACAGAAAATAAAGACATAAAAATTATATTAGAAGCAGAAAAAAGTTCTCAAAACATATTTGCTCCTATTGTGTTCTACCAATCTTTTGATTTTGGTAAAGATGCACCTTGTTTAAGCGAAGTGTATGATTCCATAGTGTGGAAATCATCTCATTCCCCAAATAGTTTTAAAGTATTCAGTCATTCAAATTACGCCAGATATGTGGAAACAACATTCTTCAAATGGGCACATGTTTATTACTCACCCGGCACATACAAGACTTATCTGCTAGGTTACAAAAACAATGAAATAATCTATAGTAGTGATACAATATCCATTGATATCACAAATAAAAAAGATTTCCTAGCTTTCAATTGGAAAGACGTAACCGACTCCAGTTTTATCACAGGCTATGCAAATAATCTAGACGAATATCATCTGAGTACACAGACTCATATCCATCAAGGTATTCCATCTGTTGTGCTGTATGCTAGAAGTGAGAAATATGAAAAAGGGGGATCTATAAAAAGTAAACAGATACTGTATGACTACATAAATTCATTTTTCTCATTACCTAATTATACCGCAACCTCAGACGAATCTTTGAGAAAAGAATTCAGCACTATATTTTCATTTCAAGAAGAGAATGCCATTCCACTAAACATTTGGCTTACCCCCAAAGCTAAAATTGTACTCCTCAGAAAAGATTTCAAGGGACTAGAGAGCGAATACAAAATTTATGCCGAACCAGGAGATTTGATTTAACCTGCAAAACACAATTGTTTAACTAATGAAACATCAACTCTGTATATAGCTACATTCAACAAATAGCACTACCTCCCCAAGCTATTCAGCTATTCTGACGGATCTTAAACAAGATTCGTTACAGAGTTTTATACCCCTATTATCAATTCATACAGATTATGCACCATCCCCAAACCGATAAGTGCATAAGCATGGTGTATACATTAAGTTAAACAATGAATTATACATATAGACAAATATGGCTCATCAACTTTCCCATAATGATGAGCGTTTTAATGGAGCAATTAATCAATATTACCGATGCCGTCTTTCTGGGCCATGTCGGTGAAGTGGAACTTGGCGCATCTGCCTTAGCAGGAATATATTATCTGGTAACTTATATGCTAGGCTTCGGTTTCAGCATAGGGCTGCAAGTCATGATTGCCTGCAGGAATGGAGAACAGAACTATGCCGAGACAGGACGTACCTTCTTTCAAGGACTCTTTTTCCTTTCCGGACTAGCGCTCTCTTTATATTTGTTGATACAGGGCCTTTCTCCCTTCCTTTTGAAACAATTAATTACCTCACCGGAAATCTATCAGGCCATAACGGACTATCTGGACGGGCGCAGTTTCGGACTTTTATTTTCATTTCCCTTTCTGGCACTCCGGGCTTTTTTTGTGGGAATAACAAAGACCAGGACCTTATCTTGGTCTGCAATAGCAGCCGTACTTATCAACATTCCTTTCAATTATCTATTGATATTTACCTTAAAGTTTGGGATAGCAGGATCGGCAATAGCCTCAACGCTGGCAGAAATGGTATCTTTAATCATTCTCCTTATCTATATGTGGAGAAAGATTGATAAAAACAAATATGGACTACAACCGGTAGTTGATGGAAAACTATTGAAAAGACTGTTTTACCTGTCCGTATGGAGCATGCTGCATTCTTTTATCAGCATGGCGCCATGGTTCCTGTTCTTCGTCGCCATCGAACATTTAGGAAAGATGGAACTGGCCGTATCCAACATTACCCGCAGCGTTTCCACCCTCTTTTTTGTGATTGTCAGTTCTTTAGGAACCACCAATAGTTCCTTGGTAAGCAATCTTGTAGGAGCTGGACAACGAAAAGGTGTTTTTCCTATCTGCCACAAAATCATCAAAATGGGATATGCCATCGGTCTTCCACTGGTAGGAATCGCATTGCTTTGTAATTATTGGATTATCAGATTTTACACCAACAATGAAACACTGGTGCAACACACTGTCCCCCCTTTCATCGTTATGCTGTTTAATTATGTATTCGCAGTGCCCGGATATGTTTACATCAGTGCTGTCACTGGAACCGGAAAGACAAAAATTGCCTTTATCTTTCAAATGGTTACCATTATGGTATATCTTCTTTATCTTTACTGGCTGAGCCACTGTATATATGCACCTCTAGCGGTATATATGACAACAGAATATCTGTTTGTCATCATGTTAGGAATACAATCTGTCATTTACTTGAAAAGGAAGCATTACTAAGTTCCTTGCCACACCCTTTCTCCCGATTCATTCCGGCAATAAATAGTTATTTATAACTATCTTCAGTTTGAAAGCTTTTCTCTACTTTTGCAAACTCACCATAAAAGATAGCGTATGAATATTTTCGACATTGCCAAACAGAATCAGGAGAAAGCCTGGCAAGTTATCAAAAACACGAACATCATCCAGATATGGGAAGATGCCGGTGCAAAAATTAATCTGGTAGGTTCACTCAGAACAGGGTTACTGATGAAACATAGGGACATTGATTTCCATATTTATTCATCACCCTTGAACCTAGCGGACAGTTTTCTGGCAATGGCCAGACTAGCAGAGAATCCGTCTATCAAAAGAATAGAATGTGCCAATCTACTGCATACCTCTGAAGCCTGTATTGAATGGCATGCATGGTATCAGAATGAAGAAAACGAACTTTGGCAGATGGATATGATTCACATCCGGGAAGGTTCACGTTATGACGGTTATTTTGAAAAGGTAGCCCAACGCATTTCGGAAATTATGACCGATGAAATACGGGAAACTATTCTAAGGTTAAAATATGAGACACCGGAAACCGAGAAGATTATCGGAGTGGAATATTATCAGGCAGTCCTCCGAGATGGGGTACGGGATTATAGCGGATTTAAGGAATGGAGAAAGCAGCATCCTATTACGGGAGTAGTGGAATGGATGCCTTAACCCGATGAAATCGGGCAATCAGCTTAACAGCCCCGACTCCTGTCCCAGGCGTATCGCCTCCAAAGAGTTGTGTACTCCCAGCTTACGCAACAGATTTTGCCGGTGAATATGGACGGTATGAATACTGATACATAATTTATCGGCAATTTCTTTGCTTAAGAATCCTCGTTGGATGAGGCGTAATATCTCCATTTCACGTCCGGTAAGACTGACAACCGGATTCATTATCACCACACCGGGTGAAAACATTTCTCCATTTCTCAGATTCAGAACAGTACATTCCACCTGTTCTGATTCTTTCTGACCGGGGGCCATACTCATATTCCCTATAATGAGCCATGCTTTTCCGTCATGGCTCTGTTCCAAAACTTGATGCCTGCTTGTTACACGCACATAGTTACCACGAGCATTGAGTATACGAAAACTATATACATTACAATAGTCATTCCGATGTTCCAAAGGCTGGTTATAAATGAACTTCCCCAGCCTGACTTGCAAGTCTTCCAATAGGGAACGATCATGCGGATGAATACGCGACTCCAGATAATCACCCTGTTTTTCCAATGTTTCTATCTTGTGCCTGTCATACCCCAACCAATCGACAAAACCCGTAGAAGCATACGCATAACATCCTTTATATACATCCACCACGAAAGAACAGCCGCCATTGATTCTAGATAACTTCCGGAGCATGGATTTATCCCGTTCCCATACTGCATAATCTATGTTTTTGCAAGACAAATGTTGCTTTGCCCACAATTCCTCACGGGTGACATCTGTTACACTCATATTCTTACTCTTTATCAAAGTAGTACTTCAAGAGGATAGATCTTCTCAGCTTACTCACTTACTTTTGTCAAAGTAAAACAGTCAATATCCGGAGCCCAGCAAAATGAACTTCCCATACGTACCTTATTATACCCTGCTTTCAAATGCACCGGAACAGTAATCGAAGCTATTTTTTGAGTTTCATCCGCCGACAGCGAATCAAGAAGAATCCTTTTTTCATTATTCACACAGACTTCCAGCTTACGGTCTGCTTTAGGCACATAGCGGATAGTCATTTCGTATTTACCGCCTTGCTCACTGTACACCTCTTTCCATTCTGCAAAATTCTCTTTTCGCCCTCCCAGATAGCTTACCTTCATGCCTCCGGATGCTTCATGTAACGGAACATATACGATGCTTTTCGGAGTCTTTCCCAAATCATTGAAACAAGGCAGATAAGCCCATTCCGCTTCATAAACAGTCGGTTCCAACCTCTTTTCGGACTCCATACGTAAAATCAGCACACTATGGGGAGGCAATTCCCGATTCAGAACACCCCCTTTTATCTCCGGTAAATCCTGCTGTTTCATCAGGTCTCGTACCTTAACTTTTCCTCCTAATTCCAAAATATTCATCGGAACTGTAAAGTTACAAATCGTGTCCGAAGGATTGTATAAAGCAACCGCACGTACATTACCACGCTTCCGTTCTATATCTTTCACCAACACATACCCTTCATTTTCATGCTGAACTACGTATGCCTGTAATCCTAAAGGGTCTTGGTTCAAAGCTATCAGTTCTTTATTTTTCAACAGTTTTAATGACGCCTCCGGAATGGTTGTCAGATCACATCCTATCAACAAAGGTGAACTCATGATGCACCACATTCCAAAATGCACCTCTTCCTCTTCAGGCTTTAGCCCCCGGCCTATTTCCAACATATCCATATCATTATAATGACCTTCTCCCGCATAGGCAGACAGATAAAGATTTTTATTGATAATATACTTTACTGATCCCCACTCCGGACGGATATCCGCACTGATTCGCCATGAACGAGCAATGTTTCTAGCCCAAGTACCCGGGAAAGCCCATCGACAGATATTAATAGAAACATGTCCGCAACCCAGATTATCTATAGCCTGACGAATCTCTGTATATCGCTTTTCCTCTTCCAAATTCAATTCCTGACCGGCTCCGCAATAATCAATTTTGATAAAATCAAATCCCCACTCTTTAAAATACAACGTGGCATCCTGAAATTCATGTCCATACAAACCGGAACCTATTCCGTTCATATCTTTATCCCAGATAGAACCACAAGTATTGCTTCCCGCATCCGAATAAATGCCGGCTTTTAATCCTAAAGAATGAATATGATCAGCCACCCCCTTCAATCCGTTCGGAAAACGTTCGGGATGTGTTTGCATCACTCCTCTTTCATCCCGCCATCCAAAAAAACCGTCATCTACATTCACATAGGAATAGCCCACTTCTTTCAACCCTTTCTGCACCATAGCATCCGCTTGTCTTATTATTAAGGTGTCATTGATATGAACCCGATAGGTATTCCATGAGCTCCACCCCATAATAGGAGATTCAAAAACTGTCGTATTTTGGGCGAATATGCCGGAACATAGACCAAAAGCTAAAGTCAAAAACAAATTTCTCATATTCATTAATTCTCATTTTTTACTTAAAGAAATCATCAAGAAGGTATATCTTATGATCCTAATGGTTAACAGGAAAATAAAATCAGTTTTATCATGTAGAGAGCAAAGATAACGAAAAACTCTTACCCCACCATATACTATCCCGGAATTTTTCGGCAGGCAGGATAGCGGCCATCATAATCCGGGAATTAGTTGAACTTTAAATATAAGCCAAACTGACAAATATCTAAAAATACTGATAGGAAAGATATAAAAGAAAGCAGGTAATTACATATGTAATTACCTGCCTAATGCGCTTTTAAGTAAAGTTATGTACTTTCTTTGGTGGTGCCACCAGGATTATCGGAATGATATTATCTGAATCCACCCAAGATTATAACACGCTGAAAATTAAGCCCATATAAAAATGCGTATATCAGGTAAGAGCATAGGATATCATATAATCTTAGAAATCGGGGGAGTAGTTAAAGGGTCTTACTCCCCCCGATTAGTCTTCATATCTTAGCTTTTGAAATTAAAAAATAAAACAGGGAAAACTAGTTTGTAATATCATTCGGTCCCATGTGATATCACCCTCTTTTCCCTTTAAAATATTCCCTTTAATTTCACACTAGAATTAAATTTTAAAGCGTATGAAGAAGACAAGTTTTAGTACAAGAGCTTATGTAATGAAGAACGGACAACTGATGATCCGGGTAAGATGGAACAGCAAGAAAAATGAAGTGGGTTTCTCGGTTGGCTACACCATTGATCCTCTAAAATGGGATAGTGACAAGCAACTGGTGAAAAGCAACACGACCCATAAGATTGGTGGAAAAACAGTTTATGCCCGTGAAATCAATAGTGCAATCCGTAGTTTCGTAGCCTGTATTGAGGAAGTGTTTGCCGAATATGACATTCATTCAATAATACCAACTACCACAGATTTGAAAGAACAGGTGAATAAGAAACTGGGCAGGGTAAAAAATGAGATTATGGACGAAAAAGACAAGACCCTGAAAGATCTGTTTTCTGAGTTTCTGACCTTACGTCCCCAGGAAGGTAATTGGGGTGATAAGATACATTATAAATACGGTCAGATGTGGAAACAATTATGCGGTTGTGATCCTGATATAACACTTGAGACCCTGACCGTTTCTAAAATGCAGGAGCTTGTACAGTGGTACGTAAAGAATGATTATTGTAACCGTACCATACAAAAGCAGTTTAAAATCGTAAAGTCATTTTTTCGGTGGATCGCAAAACACGGATATAACATACAATCCGGTGTGCTTGAATTCAAACCGGGTCTGAAGGTAATTCCCAGGGCTGTCACCTTTTTAAAATATAAGGAACTGATGCATTTCTTCCACTATGAATACCCCAAAGAGAAGGAGCACTTGTCAAAAGCCAGGGACATGTTTTGCTTCATGGCCTTCACCTCACTCAGATATTCGGATCTGGTCGCACTCAAACCAGTCAACCTAGTGGATGGATACCTGGATTTCTGTACTGAAAAGACCGATGACAAACTGCATATCGCTTTGAATGAACATGCCATGAAGATCATTGAAAAATACTCCTGGTACAAAGGTGATACCATATTTCCTGTTCCAAGCAATCAAAAATTAAATGATTACTTGAAAGAAGCTGCCAAACTTGCCGGACTGGATCGTGAAATATCCCAAGTTTACTTTAAAGGCAATACCAGATATGAAGATACCTATAAATTTTGGGAACAGATTTCTTGTCACGATGCTAGAAGAACCTTTGTATGTTGTTCGCTCGCTCTTGGTATTCCGGCTAGTGTGGTAATGAGCTGCACAGGTCATTCGGATTATGAAAGTATGAAACCTTACATTGAAGTGGCTGATGAAACACAGAAGATGCAGATGGAGAAATGGAATACCCATCAATATAAGTCAGGGATCATGGAAAGTATGGAAAAAATGACTCCGGCACAACTAAAACTACTTTTTGAATATGTAAAAGGTATAGCTTAACAAAAGGATTTATTATATTTGGGGCAGTATCTAATTTTAAGATACTGCTTTTTTAATAAATTCAAATTTTTAAGATGATGAACAACGAAGATAAATTCTATCGAGACTTGATTAAAAAATTCTTTGACAATTTTTATTATTTCATCAAAAAACATCCACAAGACAGAAAACCTCAAAGTAAAGAAGAGAAAATTTTGTTGCCTTTCTTACTGCAATGGATGAAAGAAAGAAAAGATAGGAAAATCATCAAAGACGAATTTAATCAAGTATATAAAAAAGGATGGATACCTATATATTCCGAAGAGAATGTACAGAAGATGGATGCTTATTTATTATGTACAGGTATTACATATTCTGTATGTGAAATGCTTATAGCTAATAAGTTAATTGATTCAAAAGAAGATATATATAATCTATTTAGGAGAAGTAGCACAAATAAATTTCAGATTTCAGAAACAGATTACAAAAAAATTCTTTTTATATATTATTGTATGCACTTCTATAATACAGATTTATTACAGAAGAGGGGAATTGAAAGCAAATTTGTATTCATAAATAAAATTATAAGTAATATTGTCAAAAAGGAAATAGTTTCCAATGTGTATGAAGAAGCCAGTAAAGATATTTCAGAGAAAACCAAACTTTCGATTCAAAGGAATTTTCACAAAAGTTTCAGTGACAGTGTTTGGGAATCCATAGATTTCATTTTAAAAAACTATTTTGCCCAAGAGGATATTGTACTGCAATATAAAACTTGGAAAATGGAGAAGGAAATGGATACTGAGACACTGAAAAGAAATCTTTTTTATTCATTAGTCATTAGAATCCCATTAAGTCAACAAAAACAATTTTTCGTTTCCTTATTATATTACTGGCATTATGGGTTAGTTGAAGGACATTATGCAGACACAATATTCGATGGTCTTCACGGAGAATTTGGTCTTGAAGAGAAAAGACTGCTCGCACGTTTACTGGTCTTGGAACAAAATAAAGAAACCTTAAAATATTTTCAAGAAAAGTACAAATCCTACTGCGACCAAAAACAGATTCCGGCAAATGAGCAAATCAAACCTTTAACAAGTTCTCTTGAATTAAAACCTGCCGAAAATAATAGTAGTTCAGAAGAACCGAAAGGATTATACCAATTAGATATACCTGAAGGATTTGATGACACCAGGTTAAACATTTTAGTTGGATTGTTGGAGTCCAAATTAAAATTTATAGATGTAGATGATAAAAATTCATTGGCATACTTTTTAGGGAAGGCTACTCCTAAGCCACCTAGGGGATATAATATTAGATGGAAAGGATCAATATATAGCCTAAAATATTTTTTTAAACAATTATATAAGAATATTGCCAGCGGTACATGGATTTCAATACATAGAGTATTCATGGTAAAAATCCGTGGGGAGTATAAACACTTAGAAAGCTACTTGTCACTTTCAAATTTATCAATCCCTAAGTGTGAGGAACGACTAGGAGAACTCTCCATAACAGCAATCAACGATTGTATTAACCTTGCTAAAAATAGTAAAACCAAAAAGTAGTAGCTATTTAGATTAGAACAGAATTAGAACAGAACTAGCGTCAGATTAGATTAGAAGAAAAACGCTCTAATCAACTATTAATTAAAGCCATACGTATTTTTGCGTATGGTTTTTTTTATAAAACTTTGCACCGTTGAATTCAACGATAGTATTATCAACTAAATAAAAATAATGGAAGTAATAAAAACAATCCAAGAACTCCTATCAGGAAAAGTAGTAGTTCTAACCGATGAAAATTTAGAAAATTTTCTTCAAAAGTGTAAGTTAACATGTAGTGACAAAGAAGAGGATGACCGTGATTATTTAGGGCTGCCAAGATTTGTTACAGGGTTGAAATCTCTGGCTGCGACCTTGAAAGTTTCATTGAGCACAGTCAGCAGATGGAAAGCCAAAGGGTTGCTTGACACCGTAACATTTCAAGATGGGAAATCCGTATTCTTTGATGTATATGGTGTACTGGAACTTTTACGGGTGAGTAACCAAAAAGGGAAATACAATCAATCGAAGTATAACAATAAAAATTGATTATTATGATTTCTAATTTAGAAAATGCTATGGCTAAACAGACAGAGCAGGCAACCGTTCAAGCAACGGGAATGGAGAGTATTAATAATGGTATGAAACCTCAGGGTATTGCTACGCCTGATAGTAACTGTAGCAGCATAAACGAAAAAGAAACCTCTATCGGTGATCCAGAACAACCAGTTTTGAAGACTGACAAGAAAACACCTGTACCAATAAATGACAATGGTGCATGTGATATAAAAGAAACCGGAGCAGGATCTGGGGAAGCTAGCAAGGAAACAAGACAAAAAGAATCCAAAAAACAAATTAAAACGGAAATGAAAAAAATTGAATTAAAAGAAGGAGTGGTTTACCACATGAATGAGATTGGAATTGAAAATCTAAAACTAAACAACATCACTTCAAACCGCAAAGACAAGAAGCAGATTGAAAACAAGTTGAAAAGTTGTGAAAGCACAGGAATGCAAGTTCCTGCCGTTATCACAGACTCAAGCATTGTAATGGAAGCAGGGTATCCACAAGCAAATTTTCTGACAGGAGATGAAATAAAGACTCCAGAGGATGCTTCCTGTAGTTACACCATAGTTGAAGGGAACAACCGTTTCCGGGGATTTCTCATTGCATTGGAAAAAGCAAAAAAGACTCCTGGCTACCATCCTTTTGATTATAACTTCATTTACAAGAAGTATGAGAATGCGGAAATTTTCCGTCAGGCATATCGTAATATAAACATGTATAATGTTCCAACGAAAACAAAGGAGTTTGCCAATGACGTTCTAGCAACAACCCAATTACCGGTACTCGTGGAATACAAGAAAAAGATAGCTGACGGACTAACTGCCAAGGCCGCTGGATATGCAACAATCGGAAAAGAGATCGTGAAGCGTGATATGGAAAACATTTTCAACGGTAAGACACCAGCAGAAATCAGCAACACCGATATTCTGGAAAAAACAGGACCGGTATACAATGCTGTGATGCTGGCCTTCAGTTCTGAAGAAAAAGTAAAACCTATTGTGAAAGGAACATCGGTTTGGAACTTTAACGCCAAAAAATTCTCTGCAAGCAAGGACAAAAAGGCCGAATCAGAAAAGTTGGTAAGACTTTACTCCGGTCTGAACTCACGTGAATGCAGCCAACTGATGGATGCCAAAGCGAAGGATGGAAAAACTAAGGAACAGGTTATTCACGAGATTCTGGAAAAACGTTATATCACATTGTAACATGACAACTCCCCATCATGTGAGAGGTGGTGGGGATTTCATAAAACAATGCTCAGAAGATGAAAACATTAAAACAATTTAAGGAGAATGGATATAGTATCTGTCTCCCTCAAAAACCAAAACTTGATACCGGAATCATCAACAAGTTACAATGCCAGTTGATGTGCCCTGTTGGAGATGTTATTATCCATGTTACTACGGTCAGTGATTATCTGGTACGTGGGGTGTCTGTAGTGGATGGGAACGGTGATCTCGTAACTGCACTGGATAACGATCTGGAAAAGAAACTGGTCGTTATTAGCAATGATCTGAACCTCTGGTATGCTCTGTTACAATCTGCTCTCAAGGATGAGGAAATAAACATTGAAACTATTCCCGGCAGATATGTAAAATTCTAATATAAAGCAAGCACGGGCCCGGCTTACTTTATCACAATTGAAGTTTAATTAAAATTTAGGATAATGGAAAGACTAAAAATTCCCATTACAGCCCTTTCTATGCTTAAAAATATCCTTGGTGTAGAATGTAAAGGCTTTGAAAACAAAAGGATAGCAGTAAATAACATAAAAAAAAGAATATCATGTTGAGATTATACTTTGAAAACAACAAACCGTCTTCGGATTTAAATAGTAATAATATTTTCGAAGCTGATAGTTTACCTATCCCCGGCCGGAAAGAATATAGTTGCCTGGGTGAAGTAGTGGAAGAATTTGTCAGTAATTGGGATCATATTATGTATACAATAGATCGGATAATCAAGAAAAATACTCTTTTCTACCAAGAGCATTCTGATACTGACCATTCAGATATGGATTCACATTGTGACGATTTCTATGCTTTCGACTGGGGAGACGGCTATACAGTCTATATCTATAAGTATAGGGTGGAAATGAGAATAATTGTTTCCCTGACAAAAGAATTTGTTCTTGAAGATGGCGGTGATGACATGACTATAGGATGGATTCATCCGGATAACGCCGATGAACTCCAACTTGCATTCTTTACCAGGCCGTTTCTTGAATGTTTTTCGGATTCTACCAAATACGGAGAGGACCTCTTCTTTAGTATTCTCTCTTGTAACGGTTATATTTCAAAATGCTCCGGAGAAGTGAGATGGTTGTTTTCCGAAGGATTAGCTTTCGGATATAAATACTGTAAATTCTACGTATTTGACAGATTTACAGATCAAATCAAATATCAAGGAGAAGAATTGACGGATGACATGAAAAAAGAACTTGATAATCGTCTTTGGAACACAGAATGGTGATTTTCAACCAACAGAGGGAGAATACCAGATTCTCCCTCCCATTGACAATAATTCCAACCAAGATAAAAAAATGATTATGAAACATTTAAAAGGGAACAAAAATACATTCCAAAAACGGATGTATTGCAAGAAAACAGAGATTGACTTGTCAAAAAGTGGGACGGGCTTGTTTCCCGGTGCCTTTTATATGGACCGGCATGTCGAAAAGGTGATACTTCCTGATGATGCGGGTACAGTATCGGCAAACCTGTTCAAGGGATGTATAAACCTGAAGGAAGTTACCCTCCCCATAGATCCGGATATCGGTGAGGCAGCATTTGAAGGATGCAAGTCACTGACTGATATTCATATTTCGTTTTATGTAGGCAGTATTGCGACAAACGCTTTCAGGGGATGTCGGGAAAATATCAGATTCCATGCCGACTCATCGGGTATCAATCCGAAAACACTGAAGCAACATATCGAGAAAGAACTGGGACACAGTATCGAACTGTATGATATTTCCGGTAACTTGGTGGTTTCAACAGACTAGGCGAACCGGAAGATATCCACTTTCCACAAGACCGTTTTCATCATGGTTTCCAAAGAGAGGTTATGAAATTGGAAACGGTCTGTGGATTTGAAGAGAACAAGCAATAACATAATTAAAAATTTTAGGATAATGGAAAAAATGAAAATTTCTATTACAGCCCCTTCTATGCCTAAAAACATCCCGGGTGTAGGATATAAGAAACTGAGGGACAGAGGGATAATAGTATTGAATTTAAAAACAATAAGAAACAATGAGTAATAACAGCAAAATCTCATGGACTACAACCACATGGAACGTTACAGCGGGTTGTGATCCGATCAGTGATGGATGTAAGAATTGTTACGCAAGAATGATGGCCGAACGTCTGAAAGCTATGGGACAGGCCAAATATCAGAATGGCTTTATCCCGACTATCCATCCTGAATGTTTAAACGAGCCATTTGAATGGAAAGGGAACAAGCTTGTGTTTGTGGTAAGTATGGGAGATTTATTCCATAAGGATATTCCGTTTGATTTCATCGACAAAGTAATGGAAGTTATCACTAAATGTCCACAGCATACATTCCAGATTTTGACAAAACGGGCAGAGAGGATGTATGAGTATTTTTCAGTTCATACTATTCCTGAAAATGTCTGGCTCGGTGTTACAGTCGAGAATCAGAAGATGAAAGGCCGTATTGATTACCTGAAGAAACTGGATGCTCCGGTACGGTTCCTCAGTTGTGAGCCTCTGCTGGAAGACCTGGGAACACTTGACTTGTCTGATATTGACTGGGTTATCGTTGGTGGAGAATCGGGAAACAGAGCCAGAAAAGTGGAAAAGGACTGGATTCTGAATATTAAATCCCAATGTGACGCTTCCACAGGTACAGCTTTCTTTTTTAAGCAGTGGGGTACTTGGAGTGCTGACGGAGTGAAACGTAGTGCTAAAGAAAACGGGTGTCTTTTGGACGGAAAAGAATACCACGCTTATCCGACTCCAAGAAAGATAAAACCTTGATTGAGTAATTAACCGATAAAGCCTGAACCCATTTATGGGATAGGGCTTCATCATAAAACATAAAAAATGACTTTAAATGAAATTCTTAAAGAGATCCTTGATAATATTCCGAAAACGGATTTCAAGGAGATTTATGCCGGTGGACTGTACCGGAGACTGGAAAAAGAGACAGATCCTGATGTGAAAAAACTCTTTCAGGAGAAGATCTATTCCATACAGATCACTGATGAGAACAAATCCGTCCTTGTTGTCGAGAAAGTGAGGGAAGTAGCTGGACAATTGGGATATGGCCTGGTGATCAATGAGGGAAAAACGTGCTATCTGTATAACAAGATGTTCTGGGAACCGATAAACGAGCTTGACCTGAAACATTTCCTAGGCAAGGCTTTCCAGAAAATGGGAGCCGACAAATATACAGCCAGAAATGTGAGGATAGCGAACAAGGTCCATGAACAGGCCTGCTACTCACTTTACAGGCAGACAGAACGGGATAAGGGTGTGGTTAAAATCAATCTGACTAATACGACCCTTGTGATTGGTCATGATGGAAGCGTGAGGGAACAGGAGCATTCGGCTGATGACTATTTCTTCTATGTCCTTCCTTATGAGTATGACCCCAAAGCGATGTGTCCCATGTTTCATAAGTTTCTGGATGAAGTATTGCCAGCCAAAGATGTTCAGGAAGTATTGCAGGAGTTTGTCGGTTGCTGTCTCAATCCCTTCATCAAACTGGAGAAGGCATTGTGTTGTGTAGGTTCAGGATTCAATGGCAAGAGCGTGTTCTTCGAGATTGTGATGGCCCTGCTTGGCGAGGATAATGTCTGCTCCTACAACATAAACTCCTTATGTGATGATAAAGGATACAGCAGGGCAATGATCAGGAACAAGCTTCTGAACTACAGCAGCGACTTCAACGGCAAGATATTCGCCAACGGTATCTTCAAGCAACTGACGAGTGGGGAACCCGTTGAAGCCAGAAGATTATATAAGGAACCGGAGATTTTAAAGGACTATGCAAGGCTCGCTTTCAACTGTAACTCCATGCCTTATAGTAGTGATACGTCTTTCGGATTCAGGAGGAGGTTACTGATTGTCCCTTTCGATGTGAAGATAGACAAGAGTAAGGCTGACCCTGATCTGGCTAAAAAACTGAAAAGTGAATTGTCCGGTATTCTCATCTGGGCTATCGAAGGTCTGGGAAGATTTATCAGGAATGGGAAAAAACTCAGCAAGTCCTCCACCCTTGAAAATTTGGAGCAGGCATACAAGGAGGATACGGATACAGTGGTCATGTTCCTGAGTGCCAGGATGTGTGTTCCTGATAATGACAACAAGATAGGTCTGACTCCTCTATTCAACAATTATCGGGAATATTGCAGGGATAATAACCAGAAAGCCGAGACCAGGGAAAACTTCAAGATGAAACTGAAAAGCGAGGGTTATGTGGTGGAAGAGGATAACAAGAAAGGTGTGAAGATAGGTATAAACAGTTCTATTGTTAATTTTTCCTTACCTTTTGATTAGATTTCTTTCCTTTCCCTGCCTCAAAGGGGAAGAGGGGAAAAAGGAGGGGAAATGGGGGAAAAGGGGGTGGAAAAGGCTATTTTTTATAACTTTTTTCAATTCTACTTATCCAGAAATTAGTAAAAAAATAGGTTTTAGAGGTTCCGCTTTCCCCTTTCCCCCCTTCTCTCTCTTGAGGACGGGAAGAAGAAAGATAAAATGAAACATTAACAATTAAAATTTAGAAATTATGATTGAAGTAACAATCTTCAAACAAAAACCTTATAGTCAGGAATATACAAATCCTCTGACCGGTATAAAATCATTCAGAGTCATGGAATATCCTCCCAACCATGTGGATGTTGATCTGATATTCGACATGATTAAACAGGAAAAACTGAAACCTGAGATTGATGCCATGAGATCTTTCTATGATACTGACCATTCAAAGTATTCCGAACTTAAGGGAAAGTTGCCTATCTGTCTTTTTGCCGGAACATTCGGAAGATTCTGTAATGATGCTCTTATTGCTCCTTCAGGTCTTGTAGTTGTTGATTTCGATAAGATTCCACCTCAGGATATGTCTGACGTATGGAATATGCTGGTTAATGATCCTTATACCTATGCTGCATTCCTTTCTCCTTCCGGTAGAGGTTATAAGGTTATTGTCCGTGTTGCCAATAATATAGATAACACCAGTCATAACGAATACCTTGACGCTTTGAAGGAATATTATAGCTCTCCGTTCTGGGATGACTGTTGTAAAGGAATATCCAGAGCTTGTTATCTAAGCAGTGACCCTGATCTTTATGTGAACCGGAACAGCAAGGTATGGACTATAAGAAAAAGTACTCCTCAACCAACGAATACAGGTAATCACGATCCTATAAGTCCTAAATACATGGTCTGTTCACCCGGTGAAGCAGCTAAAATCATAAATTTTCTGGAAGGTGGATTCTATAAATATCCGATGACACCAGGTCAAAGACATGATTCAGCCTTCAACAGAGCAAGGGAATTGGCTGAATGGGGATTTTCTGAGAGTGCGGCTTATGTCAATCTGAGAAAGTTCATAGAACCGGATTTCCCGGAAGAAGAGTTGAAACGTGAAATAAGAAATGCCTATAAGTGGGTTGATGGTAAAGGTAAAATTGGTAGTAAATATAGAAAAATTTAAGATTATGGATTACAAAAAATTATTGGGGGATATAATCAATGCCATTCCCCAACCGACTGCTTCAAACAACAAGAGGGGAACAAATGCCGAAGTATGCTACGAGATACAAAAAGCGGCAATCAAGGTCGGTTATCCTTTTCAAACTTTCAGGGACCAGCGTGTTTATTCCTACACCGGAAAGTATTGGGTCAGTATAGATGATTTTGACCTGAAGATATTTCTCAGGGAAGCTTTGGGGAGAATGACAAATAATATGGTAGAGGCATCACAAAGGGAAGTGGTGGAAGGATTGTTCAAGCAGTTTCCATATACGGTGATGGGATTGGCGGTAGAGCAGGACAAGGAGAAAATCAACTTTCAGAACGGTACGCTTAATCTTAAAACCGGAAGACTGGAACAACATCTATATTCGGATTATTTCAGGTATGTTCTCCCTTACCCCTATAACCCAAATGCGACGTGTCAGATGTTTATGAAGTACCTGGACAGAGTATTACCGGACAAGGACGCTCAAAAGGTTCTGGCTGAGTATATAGGCTGGATCTTTACCCCATTGAAACTGGAGAAGTGTCTGTTCCTCTATGGCTCCGGAAAGAATGGTAAATCGGTGTTCGTTGATATTGTCGAGGCTCTTTTAGGCAAGGAGAACATTTCCCATGAGTCTCTATCGGATATGTGTGGAGAAAACGGAGACAGAAGCAGGGCAAATTTATCCGGGAAACTGTTGAATACCTGCTCTGATGTAGCCCCAAACGCTTTCTCGGGGGATATTTTCAAACGTATCGCCAGTGGGGAACCTATCAGTACCAGACAGTTATACAAGGATGTAGCCACTCTTACCGATTATGCAAAGATGCTTTTCTGTCTGAACGAGCTTCCGAAGACCAATGACAAGTCCAATGGGTATTTCAGGAGGTTTCTTATCGTTCCCTTCAAAGTCCAGATACCCAAATCGGAAGTGGATCCGAAACTGGCTGAGAAGATTGTTTCTACAGAGTTGCCCGGAATTATGAACTGGGTCCTTGAAGGCAGGGAACGGTTAATCACTCAATCCGGTTTTACTGAATCTTCATTATGCCAGAAACAACTGGAGGAATACCGTTATGGCAGTGGAGTACGGAAAAAGGTGAATCTAATCCTGCCTGAGGGATTTAAGCTATGAGCACTATGAATAAAATACAAACCCAAAAAACATATAGTATGAAAAAGAAAAAAAATCAAACAAACAGTTCGATTCCCACGACTAATGGCCGCTACGATTCTTTAGAACAAGTAATGAAAGAATATTTGAGTAAGGTGAACATAAAAAAGGCTGAAGCTATAAAAAAGATCAAACAGAATTTAAATATGTATGAACGATATGCAAATGAAAATCATTCTGATCCAGGCCCACATGTTCATGCTTTCCCTACGATTAATCTGCACGATGGATACGTGGCTCATATTGGTATAAAGTGGCCACAATGGAGTAACCCCGGATTCACGGTTACTAAAAAATTTCAACTAAAAAATCAGACCACCGATTATTTTACTATAGGAAAAATTACACCTGAAGACACCCAAAAGTCACAAATCGTTTTTTTTCTTTATCCTTTTCTAGAGAACTTTAGCTGTAATACACATCAAAATGAAGAAGTGTTCTTTGTTTACTTGACTTCATCAGGATTTATCTCTGAACGAGATGGCATACTTAAATGGCTGACTGAAGATGGTGTGGCTATCGGTTATAAATCCGGTAAATACTATGTATTTCATACGTTTATAACTGACATAAAATATAATGGCGAGGAACTTACAGATAAAACAAAGGCAAAATACGAAAAGCTTCTTTGGAATTGAAACTGATTGATTTGAAGCCCCAAAAGAGCAACAGAATTAACCCATGTAGTTCTTTCCGATTCAAATTATAGAACAAAAAGGAGACTGAACCATACAAAGTTCGGTCTCCTTCATTTTTTTCCACATCACAAGAATCAAGTCCTGTAAGTGATCTTTTTTAGGAACACTCAGCCCAATAAGATTTATTATTTTACAGATCACAACAGGACTTGATAAATATAAAAATAGGAATAATAAACCAAAGATCAAAACGACTGCATTTTTATATTCGGGATAGGCTCTTCTACTATTCTTACAACGGGACTTTTTTAATTTTATTGTGAAAGCCCTAAAATCATCTGTTATGGTCTGTGAAAGACAGTAACGGCTCTATCCATCCACCCATTTCAACAAGCAATATGAAAAACAAAGAGGCTACCCCTTCCGAAATAACCTCTCCACAAAACTAAATTCTTTGATAATCAGCCTGTCCTGCCTTCATAAGTATGAACAAAATAAATTTATATTTTACCCAGCAATGTTATAAAGATATGTAAGCTCCATGGCATAAGTAAGTTATATACAAAATAACAAACGCCACCATCATATTGAAAGCAGCGTTGAATAAGAAATCACTTCCTGTTTCTCACAGACCGGAAGTAATATAACATAAAATACTTCTTTCTTCATGATAAGACTATCTGTACAAAATTAAGGCAATAATTCAAAGGATACAAATAAAAAGGTATCCATGAAAACAGATACCTTACCACTACAATAGATATTACCATCAATTCTTATTTCAAATGCACCTTGAACACCAACCCACCGGAAAAATAACGACACCTATTAAGTTCCACTACTGCATTTATATAATCTTTCCAGAAACTGTATTCAAAACCACAATTAATAGTACGGGAATCATATTCAGCCATCAGATTAAGATTATTGACAGCTTTAGTCAGAAATTGACTATCCGATAATTGGAAACGGAAGTTAGCACCAAAAGCAGGACCGTCAAGAGGATAGTCTGTCCGCTTATTATAAACATAAGCAAAATGAACACCTAATTCCCCTATATTTTTAATAGCAAGATGTTTAGTTGCTACAAGGTAGTAACGATTCCAATATCCATTTCCATCTCCTTCAGGATTAGAAAAATTAGTTTTACGATCACCACCGGGACGTGTAGTTACATCATTAGAACCTATTACTATGGCCGGCATATATTTCCACCATTGTCCTTCTCTCAATAAACGTAGACGAATTGAAAAATTCCGATCCTGATTCGTAAACTTTCCCCATGTTTGCTCAGGCCAATAATCACATCCATATACAGGATCACATTCTATAGCCTTATGAAGAGTGCAATCATAAGCTACTTCCAACCATGAAAAAAAAGTGATATTAATATAATAATTATAAGTATTATAAGTCCATCGAGCAGGAGTAGCATGTTTCTCCAAAAAACCGCCACCAAACATAAAAGTTTTATCCTGTTGCATAACGGCTGTAGGCATATTAAGAAGCCCTGTCGTTCCTATTGTAAATTGTGACAAGGCATTTATACATACCAATATAGAAATAAAAAAAAAAGAAAATCTTTTCATCAGCATTTCATATATATCAGGAGATAAATTCCTCATATTTTGTATCTATAAATTCCTTAAAATGCGTCTTAAAACAAGTTTCTGAAAATTTCTCTGTATGCAAACGTATTTCCACAGGATTAAAATGAATACATTTCATCTCAAAATCTTCAACAGCCTTAATTATAGCATCCGCTGTCTGTTCCATAAAAAACAATCCCGTTACATTATTGACAACAGTTTCCAAACTTCCCCCTCTACCATATGCAATAACAGGGGTCCCACAAGCCTGTGCCTCAATCGGAACAATACCAAAATCTTCTTCAGCAGCAAAAACAAAGGCTTTAGCTTTTTGCAAATAATGTTTCAATACATCAAAAGGTTGATATCCCATTACACTTATATTAGAGGCAGCTTGTTGCCGAATTGATTCCAAATTGGGTCCTCCACCAATAACCACCAGCTTCTTATCAGGCATATCATTAAATGCCTCTACAATCAAATCGATTCTTTTATACCCGACCAAACGACTACTTGTCAAATAAAAATCCTCTTTCACCTCACACAATTCAAACTTCGAGACATCTACATTTGGATAAATTGTTACAGATTCACGACGATAAGTCTCACGAATTCTCCGACCAACATAATTGGAATTACTGATATAATAATCAGGACGCTGGGATGACAAAGCATCCCAAATACGCACACGATGCAATAAATACCGAGTAATCCACCCCTTCAGTCCTTTCGACAAATGAGATATTTCTAAATATTCATGATACATATCCCATACATAACGGATAGGAGAATGACAATAACAAATATGTAACTGACCAGCTTTAGTCAACACCCCTTTTGCTACAGCATGAGATGATGATATTATCAAATCATATCCACGTAAATCAAACTGTTCTACAGCAAAAGGAAATAAGGGAAGATAAAACCTGTATCTTTTAATACCAAGAGGCATTTTTTGAATGAATGAAGTATGTACCTTATTCCATTTCAACCCCAACTCATCACAAATTTCTTTCTTTGCGACCAAAGTATAGACATCTGCATCTGGAAAAACATCAAGCATTGCCTTCAATACTTTTTCTGCCCCTCCAACAATCACCAACCATTCATGAATAATAGCAACTTTCATAATCAATATTTCATTAGATTTTCAAACAAATTAGCTATAGATAAAGCCGTTTTATCCCATGTCGGCCATCGGGAATATGTTTTTCTCCCTACCAACAAAATTTCAGTCATTTTCTTACAAATATCCATCGGATCACTCGGATCAAAATATAGAAGAGTGTCTTTTCCAATTTCTCTAAATACTGGTATATCCGAACAAATTATTGGCAAACCAAACTGCATAGCCTCTATAATTGGAAGTCCAAAACCTTCATAATAAGAAGGAAAAATCAAGGCAGTTGCTCCCTTATACCATGCATATAGTTCTAGATCATTCACATTTCCCGTAAAGAATACACTATTTTCACATATATTAATTTTTTCTACCAAATCAAGAACTTCCTTATCTGCTGTTATAAACCCCTCCTTTTTTCCCACTATCACAAATTTCATATTGTGTTTCTTCAGCTGTCTAAAAGCTAATAAGGCATTTTTCAGATTTTTATGCGGTTTCACACTACCCACAAAAAGGAAATAATTATAATCCCTAGAAATTAGAGGAACATTTGAAACATCTATATTGCAGCCATTATATACATACCTTACCTTTTGACCTACAACTTTTCCAAAATATCTATACATTTCTTTTTTAGAGAAAGAGGATACAGTGACAATCAAGTCACTACATCTAGTAGAGAAAAAATAATACGGCCATATTACCATACGTTTCAAAGTACTATAATACTGAGGGTTTGCCAGATGAAACACATCATGAAGAGTAACAACCCGTTTCCTAGCCTTGCAAGGTAAAAAGGGAACATTCATATAAGGCGACCAAAACAAATCACATTCAGGAATTTGTTTCCACAAAAAAAATTGTTCCTTGATAGAAAGAATTGGCACATCAAAAGGTAATAATCTAATCTGATTATTAATTACATAAGACCACAAATCAGCATAAGCTTCCTTAGCTACTAACAACGAAAATTCCCAATCTCTATGTTGAAGGAGCCATAAAACTATTTCCTTTGTATAACGTCCTATTCCACCGTATGCTTTCCCCCACATACGACAATCAATAGTTATATGCATCTAAAAGTTTATTTTATAAAATAAAGAGCATTGCTTATTAAATCTATCCGCATATTCCTTACGCCCCAAACATAGATTAACAAAACATGCTAACATCAATAAAAATAATTCCGCAAAATTGGCAAAGAGTATATAGAATTTTGAATAGTGCTTCGTAAAAAAGACACGTCTGCCTTCATAATATTTTTCCTTTCGTACTTCTTTAAAAGTTATGCTCTTCCCTTCTAAATGAACTATTTTAGCCAAAGGTAAATTTACGATACGATACCCCATTCCGACTAACCGATACGCCAATTCAGCATCTTCACAATACATAAATATATTCGGATCAAAGCCTCCTACAGACGTGAACAAAGATTTCTTTATCATCAAATCAGCACCTGTAATATATGCTACTTCTTTAGGTATATCCTTATAGTTAAATTTATAATCTGTGCCATATATAAACTTACCTAATGGATATCCTAATTCTGTAAAAGCACCATCCATGTCAGAACAAAAAGATGGATATAACATCCCATATGATAAATTAGGACACATATTGGAGGTATATAAATTCCCTCCTACAATGCCGATGTTTTCATGTGCATCCAAATAGTCAGACAACAATTTCACCGCATTATTGATCAGATAAGTATCGGGATTTAGAAAAAACAGATTACGACCTTTAGCCTTTTTGGCAGCTTCATTATTAGCTTTACCAAAACCTAAATTCTCACTCAACAAAATTAGCTTTAGAGGGAACTCTTTTTTTATTTCTTCCAAATAATCCCCAGAACAATTATCAACTATTATGATTTCATACTCTATATCTTTTACAATATGCAAAATAGAAGAGATAGCATGTTTTATCAATGAAACAGTTTTATAATTAACAATTATAATTGAAACATCTACCATTATTGTAACAATTTAAAAGTTTTGAAAAAGAAAATAGTAATAGCAAATGCAAGCATACACATATATCCTATCTTTTTTTGAGGAAAACAATATATCAATAATGGAAATAATACGACTTCCACTATTTGAAAAAATTCAAACATACGCCCTGCTACAATCGGTACAGTATTAACCATTAAAAAGAAAAGAAGAAGTCCATATATATATATTTTCAACAATAGAATGACATATTTATTTTTTCTTCTTAGAATATCTAAATGCAATAACAATAAAATAATTATAGGAATTCTCAATAAAACGCCCAGACAGTCTTTTAGGTTAAATACATCTGTATCAGAATATAAAAAATATCCTAGAACCTTTGTCTGTACCATATTATCGGGAATAAAAGAAATCAACGATATGATATTCATCCAATCAAAAAACACTAAAAAAATACCGAATAACGAAATACATAAGTATAATGGAAGATTTATTCTATAAGGATTAAAAAAATACAAGGGTAATACTAATAATGAAGATACATGAAAAAAGCAAGCACAAGCAGATAACAGAATAAAAGAAATTAATTTTTTATTATATAATGGAATAATAGACAAAAAGAAAAAACCGGAAGCGACACCAGCACGCATTTGAATAACTCCATGTAATAGAAAAAAATAAGAATAGAAAAAAACTAATGAAAGATATACATTGCTTGAACAAGCCCAAATCGCTTTATAATTTGTATAGAGATAAATAAAACCATAAATCATCAAAAATACAGCAAAAGTTCCACCAAAAGCTTTAACTATGTTTTTTAAAAAAGACCAAGATAATTCTATATTATCAATATTTTCCTTTTGCAAAAAGAATTCTTTATACATCTGTAAATCAGGTAAAGTTTCACCTCCCAAATATTCTTTATTTCCTATTATAAGAAATCCCATACAAAAAGTTAGGCCTATTCCCAAAGATGCTGCATTTCTTAATTTACTAGAAAAAACAGATAAGAATAAGGTAAAAGCAAATAACAACGATAAACAAATAAACATCTAAAATCTGTTTTCTATTATATTTTCCATATCATTGATCGCTCTTTCCCAACTAAATTGCTGAATGAATTCATGCCCTCTACAAGCTATTTGGATTCTTTTATCTGAATTACGTAATAAATCCAATAGTTTTTGGGACATATCATTAGAATCTCGACATAACGTTGTTAAACATGTATCACCATCCTTTGCAAAAACATTATATCCTTCTATATTTGTACAAATCAAAGCACAACCACAAAACATAGCTTCCGTAGCAGGAAGCCCCCAACCTTCATTGTTACTAGGAGTAAAAAAAATAGCAGTTGAATTATAAATAGAACACAGATCCACAGGATTTTGATTATAATGCATCCAGTCTGGCAATCCTAACGGCTTAGAATACACCCCAAACAGTTCCACTTTTAACTTTGGAAATACATCATGGCATTTCTTTAAAGCCTCAAGTCCATATTCCGTTCCTTTATTTTCATCTGTAGAATAAAGCATTGATACAGAATATGGATTCCGTTCCTTTATCTCTTTTTTAATATAAAAAACAGAATTATCTATACCATTATAAATTATATTTGGAGAAATGCCTGATTCTCGTTTCACAATATCAGCTAGAAAGTCAGATATGACAATATGAATCATGGGCAATTTATAAGTATGATGTAACATTTTTTGATTATTTCCAATCCATAATTCATAACCTTGTATAAGATTAATCTTCTTACCTTTCGTTTTAGACAACCGATCAAGCTTTATTGCAGTTGCCCACATTGTAGAAATACTACAATCCGCATCACGAACATATTTATTTTCTAAAAAGGGAATATTTGTAACTTTAACCTGAGAATTAAAAGTAAACCACGCTGGTTTAGAATGAATATATAAAATATTATTTCTCAAATAACGTAACCAATGGGGATATTTATATTTCATATAAGGAAGTGTTGTCACATGATAAATCTGCACATCATAACCTTTTTCTCCAAAACGGTTTGCATACTCATACATGATTTTACAACCACCACCCGGCTTTAAGGGAAAGAAAGGTAATATAAAATTTAATTTCATCATTGCTTATTTTTTATCAATCCTATCTTCTTCAATTTATTACGTAATGCCAAACGTATTCGCAGCATATTAAAACAATAAAATAATAAAAAAGCCAGCGTATACTTTGTATCTGTCAGTTCTGCCGACTCTTTTAATCCCTTATAAGGGTCTGTACTAGAAATTCCACTTCTATCAAAATAAGATATTAATATAGGAAAGTATTTAAATTGATAGCCAGAATTGTATAATTTATAGCACATATCATAATCTGCACATATTTTATATTTAATATTAAACAAAAAAGATTTGGCTAAATCCATACGAACAAACAAGCTTTGATGACAAATTCCCATTCCTACAAATTTATATTTCAAATTCCAAAAAGGTTTATTTTGAAAATAGCCAACAGGCTCACCTGATTGTGTAAACATAGCATCACCATATATTCCACCATAACTAGACAAACAAAAATTGTGATCAAAGAGTAATGTGAGAACTTCTGTTTGTGCAAACCGATCTCCACTATTCATAAAATTAATCCAGTCTCCTGTCGCTATTCTTATCCCTTTATTCATCGCATCATAGATCCCCTTATCGGGTTCACTCACCCAAAAAGCAATTTTATCCGTGTACTTTTTGATAATATTCACAGTTCCATCCGTACTTCCCCCATCAATAATGATATACTCAATATTGGGATAAGTTTGATTTATAACAGAAAGGATAGTTTGTTCAATAGTAGAAACGGCATTATAAGAAACTGTAACTACTGATATCAAAGGAGTCTTGTCCATAACCAATTATTGTAAAAAGACACTGTTATCTATTATTAACCAAACCTCCATATTTCTCCTGATTCGGCTGGAAAAACAAGGCGTTCTTCCCATGAGCCGTTAAAAGGAGCTAAGATTGGAACTCCTTTAGCACCGTACTCATGATAAAATTCCAAATATTGACTACGCATCTCATTCAAATATCGGCGTATGTATATCAATATCAAATACAAAATCACAAATATTCGTTCCCATTGTTCAAATAATAAAGCAGACTGCAGGCCGTCTTGCTCTTTTATATTTTTAAGAAGAAATCCATCTTGAACAAATACACATTGTGTATGAGCTTCTGAATTACGTATCTTATTACTATACACTTCTTTTATTAAAGAGTAAAACTTTGGTGCTTTCTTAAATTTTTCAATCAAAGCAGTTATGTAATTATACTTTTTCTTTCCATCTCTAGTTTCAGAATTAACATCTAATGACCAGTCATAATGTTCACCATTCAGCAAATGTGCCAATTGGGTCATAAGACGTAAAAAGAATTGATTTTCCCAAATTTTCCGATAGCGATTCAATTCATCATTTGTTGTCTTTTCAACTTCTGTAGCCCCATTAAATTCAATGTCCTTTACCTTTTCAAAATACTCATCATCATCTGTACACACCCCAATACCATCACAAATAATGCTACTTAATTGCTGAATCCAGTCAAGTCCATCACCTATGCCGATAACTGGTTTTCCATCATAAATAAACCCGTTCTGCTGACATATAAGAAAATCCCCATCATCAAGCATATTTTCTTTGCATTTTGCAAATAGCTCTTCGATTGCCTCAAGTACTAATGGACCAATTGAGTCCAATGTAGATTTTCTAATCATTTTAATATAGTTTTTATAGTCAAAATCAGTCTTATAAAATAATACCCCAATATTGTATGTTTGAATATGAACCAATATGCCCATCTCTTAATTCGATTCAATTCTATTTCTATCTCCAATATATATGTAAAACCGTAGTTAAACGCATATATTTCTTGTTTGAATCTCGAATAGCTATTGATTCTTTTCAAATTAGCTAAAAATTGTAACAAAAGAGCCGTATATATTTTCTTTCTCAAAATAGTCATCTTTCTTAAAGAGAAACTTTCAAATTCAGAAAGACAATAGTCAAACAAATCCATATGTTTTCTATAACAATCAGAATCAATGACATATTTATTGGGAACAGACAATAGTCTGTATCTATATAATGAAGAATCTGACAAGATTATTTTTTGTACATGAATTAAATATTTCATCAAGAAACATGTATCTTCACATATTTTCATTCTTGTGTCAAAACGAAGATCATTCTGTGAGATAATAGAGTTACGAAACAATTTACCCCAAGAATAATAAAAAGCACTGATTGTATTTTCATTATTAGCATTTAATATCTGAGCAGCTTTGTTTGGGTGTTTAAAGTCTATAATCAAATTTTCATTTCGTTTAGTTGAGTATATCATACATCCAACCCCTTCACATCCTCCTACAACCAAATCAAATGAATCATATTGAATTAATTCTTTTAAAAAATCCACTTCAACCCAATCATCTGAATCTATAAAACAAATCCACTCACCTTGAGCATTTTCAAGACCCAAATTACGAGCTGAACTCACACCACCATTTTCTTTGTGAAAGACACGTATCCGAGCATCTTTTTCGACATAATCATCACATATTTCCCCCGATAAATCGGAACTACCATCGTCAATCAACAATAATTCAAAGTCCTTGAAAGATTGGGATAAAATACTACCAATACAACAAGTCAAGTACTTTTCAACATTATATACAGGCACAATTATTGTAACCTTTGGTCTTATCATCTTTTATTTAATTTAAAATCAGCATTCAATATTCCATCATGGAACAGTCCATTCAACACAGATTGAGGTATTTCATATTTATATATCTTATGAGGGGTAACAACTTTCATTTTCAAGAAGCTAATAAATCGGTGTAAACAAGATTCCCGTTTCTGAATATAATGCATTTGATTTTCAGAAAGCATGGACACAACAGGAATCTCTTTAACTTTCATCTTATGCGTGAAGAGGTAAATAGGTATCAGGTATTCAGAAAAATAACCAAAAATTCTTTTAGAATTAGTATATGGCGATAACATTACATACTTTTGACATTCGAACAGAAACGAAAACACGAAATTCATTATATTTTCATAGCATGTTCTTGAACATATCAACATGTTATACGCATAATCCTTATTATTGTTCATTATATAATTGACTGCTGCACAATAATATTTTGGAAATTTTTCTTCCAAAACTTTAAAGAATATAGCAATATCTTCACCTGACATTGTTTTAAATTTATCATTATATAATGTAGCAGAATGATGTATGGCGGCAGGAACAATCACATCGCATTCTGACATTAATTTTTCGATATTCTCTTCTGTTATTATAATATCAAAATATCTTCTATAATGACATAGCCCTATATAATCAACATCCTTCAAATTTTTCCATGCCCAATAATGCGCTGTCAGTTCACAGAACATAGAATTCATTTCACTTATATTGTCTCCTGTATTATCTCCCTGAAAGCCTAAATTAAACTCTGATAAACTTTTACCAACTTGAATAGGCATATAAACTTTATCCCCATAAACCTTATCAGGCTTATGTATGGCCACGAGAATTTTTACCTTATTTTGCTGTTCCATGACAAAATTATATTAATACTACACTTTGAAACATAATTAAAATTTAATAGTGCATTAAATTCCTCATTACCTTCGCCAACGTGTTCCATACCATCATACCAACGGGGTTACTCAGCCAAAATAACAGGAACATATATACCATTCCACCTAACATAAACATTATTACCAATTTAGTAAAATTCCCTAGTGGCAACAAGGACGAAAAATACAAACAAATAGACATAAAAAATCCTCCAATAATATAGTGAAAATACTCTTTCTTAAAGATATGGACAGGAATATATTTACGACCAAAACAAAACATAGAAATTGACACGAGTGTTTCCGCCAACATATAAGCTATAGCTGTACCATTATGTCCGTAACGTGGTATTAAAATTAAATTAAGTAATAAATTGGTTATAGCCCCGATTGATATACTAAGAATGACAATATTGATCTGGTTCATAGGATAAAGAATCTGCATTCCCAAAACATTTGATACCCCAATCATCAAAACATTAAGTGCTATTATTTGAGAGGTTAATATGGCCGGAGTAAAATTTACGCCACATAATACTAAAATAATATAAGGGCTAACAAACATCAATCCAATAGTTAAAGGTATCGTAGAAGCAATAATAAAATCATATGATTTTTGGACAAGTTCCTTAAATTCATTCATTTTATTTTCCGCAACCAAATTTGAGGTCCGAGGCATCATCACCGTTCCTAAAGCACTAGAAAGGCCTACAGCAATAACCATCAGTTTTGTTGCAGCCGTAAAATACCCTACAGCTTCGGCATCTTTCATAAAACCTAACAATACATTATTCAGCTGAAGATAGATACTGGCTATAACATTAAAAACAAAAATATGTAAAGCCGGCTTCAGATGTTTAAAAGGATGTAATTTACTAAATCCAACGAAGTCCCTATGTAGATATTTCCGCAATCGTATAAAATTGAATATATTACCTCCTAACACTCCAAAAACAGTATATGCTCCATACCATAAAATGTCTTCCTTGGATTTTACCAAAAGAAAAAGTAATAAAACAGATACAGTCTTTACTACTATTCCACGTATAGCAACATATTTAAAATCTTCTATTCCTTGATAAAACCACTCACAGCCTATGGCTGTAAAAAAAATGCTCACACTCAATATTAGGAACAAAGGAATATCTGTTTGCACTTTGGCTACAGTCATACAAATAGCAGCAACGATTATATAACCGAAAAGAGTGAGAAAGGCATGTAGTAACAAAATCTCCACAGTAGTTCGTGTCATCTTTTCCAGATTGTCCCGTACCTTAGCTATTTCACGTATAGCGTACATAGGTATACCAAGGCAAGTGAACAGACTGATATAGGATATAATGGACTGAAAAAAGTTTACCTGTCCTATACCATCCGCCATCATTATACGAGAAGCGTAAGGAAAAGTAATGAGTGGGAATAAGAGCTGTGAAGCAGAATTTATTAGATTAAATAGATAATTTGCTTTTACTGATCTTGCCATATTTATATCATCTAATAATAGCGTTCTTCTTTTCAATCACAACACTTTTTTCACCGCCTGAACATACCACCTATGATAATTTCCATTCAAAGCAGCCGGAGAAATAGACAGAACCTTATAATCAGGTTTGTCGTGATGAATAATATGTTTCCGAAAATAGTCATCAGCCTCATCATGTGGGACAGAAGCCATCACGACATATTCAGGATAACCGGGAACCATGAACAGACTGATTTCACACCCCTGAAAGATTTTATCCACTCGAAAGGCTGATCTCTCGAATGCCACCCAGTATGTACCTATATTATAAAGGTGGATGAACTTCCCGTTGTTCCTCTCCCTCTCCAAGATATCCTTATGATGATCCTTTATCAGCATCTGAAGCCTGATTCCTGCCGGTAAAGCCTTAGTCATGATTTCTTTTCTTCGGTTCCTCAATTACTTCTATAAGATCAGGTGAGAGTGTAGCCATTGCAAGAGCCAGTATACCCTGCAAGCTGATAACCACTCTTCGGTCCCTGCTTCCCTTCACTTTCACAAAAACTCCCTCATATCCCTCGAACTGTCCTCCTGTGATCCTGACTTTTGTTCCCTTTCTTAAGTTAACCTCATCGGGACTGAAAAAAATGATCTGTTCATCATAAGTTCCGGCAACAGCTATGAAACGTCTCATCTGCTCATCGGGTACTATGATCTTCTCACCGTTACGGATATCCATCATATACTGGAAATAGGGGATACCATACTTTATCCTCTGAAGTTCAGACTGTGTGGTATGAACAAAGACAATATCACGGATTACAGGAACCAGCTCACGTCTCCTGCGTCCATTCTTTAAATGGATTTCATAACGCATTGGAATAAAGTTGTTGATTCCTTTCCGATCAAGAAGTTCCTTGATTTGCATCCCCCTGCGATAAGTAGCACGCATCGCAAACCATTGCATTTTTTCACTTGAGAGCATAACTATGGAGCATTGAAATACATCTATATTTTTGTATTTCAATCACTTACGAAACACTGTCTAAAATTACTGGAAGAACTGAACTCTTCCGTTTACATAATGTTTCGATCTTTTTAGGCAACAAAGATAAGAGTATTTTGATTATCCTGCAATAAAAGCGTATAAAAAATAGGAAAACTTGTTTTTTAAAGAATAAGACACTTACATTAACAGAGGGTACAAAAGAGAAAGAACAAGCCATCTCCACCCCGGATTGCATAATCAAACTGTCAAGAAATTCCATTCAAAAAAACGCAAATATGAAATATTTTTCCTATCTTTACAAAATTCTGAAATAAAGACATGTTTCAAAACTATCATTAATTTGAAAGAGAATAATGAAAAACATTCATGAACTTGAGGAGGATTTATATAAACGCTGGCTGAAGTCCTATCCCGATGATGAACAAAAAGAATTCTGTTTTGACGGACTATGTTATAATGGTAAAATTTCCAGTGACGGCAAGAACGCATCCCCAGGTGATGAAGAAGAGCTTTGGAACAACACCGGCAGGCGCATCCTCTTTCTGATGAAGGATACAAACAACAATTCAGACAGTGATTACAGGGAATGGCACTGGAGAAATATAAGTCACAAATTTTTCAACTGCATATTCAAATGGCTGGAAGGATTGTCGAGAATAAGCAAAGATTTTATCCCCACAATGGAAAACGGAGATTATGCAACCGTACCCAATGCTGTTGTTACGAAATATCCGCTTGCCATAGTCAACATCAAAAAGTTTTCAGGGACTTCATCCGTCTCAAACAAAACATTGTACGAATATGCAAACAGGGACAAGGCTTTCTTACAGGAGCAGATACGTGACATCCTTCACCCCAATATCATAGTATGTGGAGGTGGACAAGGCACGGTTCTGAATATAGCCAAAAACATAATATATGAGGATGAATCATTCAGGGAAATAAATTATTTCTGCCATTATAGCAGGAAACTGAATATTCTGCTGATAGACAGTTTTCATCCGTCAGCAAGAATAAACAGTTACTGGAAAATAGAGGATATGATGCTGAAAGTTCACGAATTCATTCTAGAAACCGATCCCCCATTTATGAAATAAAGCATTCACATCATATAATACACTACTCAAGATTTCATAAGGACATACTGCATCATATCATAGTTGGTCAGTTCCTTGATCGTATTAAAATGGTTACGCTGGAAATCATTTATATGACGTTTATGTACAAGAGCCGTCAGAATCACATCAGCAGAAATATCCTCAGTTATTGAATCCAGCAGTTCGTCTATCGTATCCGGATCATTATCTCTTATATAATAATTATCTATATGAAAACCGGTATTGTTCTTCTTCAAGGGCATAAAACCGGAAATATCACTATCTTCCATAGCAATATACCATACTGTTCCCGAGAAATTCTTGAAAGGATAATTGTTGTTACTCTTCAATACTTTCGGATTCATAACCAAAGGAGCTATCAGACTGTAAAGTTCCGGATCATTATCTTCTATCTGCCTTATTTTCATGCTATCACAAAATTTTGAACATGGCAAAGTTATTAAAAATGAAAATAAGAATATCAGCAGGAAAAACAAAAATCCACCAACCTGCAAAATGAAACAGACTAGTGAAATGTTAAGAAATTAAAATAGAGATAAACATACTTTTTAATTCAATTCATCTCAATAAGAGTCCTGTTAACCGGTCTCCTATTTTGTCATCTTCAATTCAAAGTAAAATTATACAAAAGAGCTACTGTTAACAAAAGAAAAGCAGGCTATGGCACATCACAGCTTTTATGTCCGGAATGTTTTTCTTGCTTTTGCTCCTAAAACAACAAAATTGAAACAACACTGAAGTAAAAATATATATGAATTACATTGGGAAGATCGGATATTATTTCCGTAAATTCGACAATATGCATATTCTATCCGATATGTTGAGGAAGGATGACGATTTTATTCCGGTAATATTTGTCAGACTATTGCTTGGGAAGTTTTTTTATAAACAGGCATAATTTTTACTATATAACTCTTTCTAAATATATATTTTCTTTTTAGTTGATAATATGCAGTTAAAAAGGTTAATAGCTAGATAAAAATATTGTTTTTCAACGAATTATCTATTGTTTTACAATGTGATGTCAAGTTGAAAATTATACAATTCCATCATGGGGGGATTGGCTATTTTGATTATTAATATTTTTCCCCGATTTCACAAAATATCAGCTTCAATTTTTCCATTATGTATTCCACAAGTAATGAAATGGAAACAGACAGCTTTTACACTATCATAAACATTTGCCTGATCCTGTCTGAAATGGCTGCGGCTGCCTGGCAAAAGTTAACGGTTATGCTCTGCGGATAATTCCCTTCAATCTTCAATCAGTGGGAGATGCAAATCCTATCGGGAACGTGAACCTTACTTTCACATTCACTCCATGCTGGCTACCGGGTTTCCACTTAGGCATTATTGAAACGATACGTAATGCTTCCTCACAAAAAGCGGCATCAGCACTCAGAACAGGATTGATGCTACGGAGAATTCTGGGCTGTATCACACTTCCATCCTTGTCTATGACAACCTGTACAATAACCCTGCCTTCCAGTCTGCTTTGTCTTGCAGCTTGTGGATACCGGATATTCCGTCTTATAAACTCCATCAGTCCAGGCATACCACCGGGAAATTCAGGCATATTCCGAACAACATCAAATATATCATCCTCGTCTGAAAGTGCCTTATAGTCCGAAGACCGTGCAGGTCCTATAGGAATAGGTTTGTCCCTGGATGAAACCTGATGAGAGGTGTAGGCTTCAAACCATTGACGGATTGTATAATAACATTCCTCATTCTCATTATAGACCCTGATTTTCAAAAGATAATCACCCGGTTGGCAGCTATCAGGGAAATCAACACTTATCTCGGCAGTTTTCCCTTTTCCAAGAAGAAGGGCGACAGACTCCTTATCCACGTCTTTACCGGGAATCTTATGTAATTTCTTCTGTTTGTCCTCCAGATAGAAATCAGCCTCACCTTTATATATCAGATTATAATTGGAACTGACAATGGAAATATAAACCTTGCTTTCGGAAATACTGATATCATTTACCATGATATCCTCACTTTTTTCACGGTTTATCCGGTTGTTATGCCTGTCAAAAGAAGCCTTGACCACTCCTTCCGTATCATCTATCAAATGTCCCCATTTTACAGGCACCTCTTTCTTTACAGGAGAAGTAGCATCTACGGGAGGAATATACTCAATTTCGATGGCTCCTGTATCTTTCGGATCTTGTCTGGGTTCCTCTTCAATTTCTATGGGTTGAATCCGGTTGTTTTCTTTAGGTAATACAGTATAGAGTCCCTGTTCATCTTTCAATATTTCATGACTGCCCGATTCCAGCCATTTATTCCATTCGTTGAACAAATCGGATATGAACAGATATAAATCTTCTGAAATATGAATTTCTTTACCGGATTTGACATTGAATTTCAGTCTGTCATCCGCTACAGTAAGAAACTTCCTGGCTCTATCCAACGCTTTCAGATAAACAATCCGGTTAAAGGCGTAGTTCTTGTTGAGACCTTCTCCTGTATACATATCTATTGCGGCATAGGACATTATCCCTCTTGTCCTAAGGAAAGTGGTATCGGTTATGGAAGCCTTATACCTGTTCGCCTCTTTCCATAAATTCTCTCCCTCAAGTTTTGTCAGACTGTCCGTTTCATTATCTACAAGAGATATTGCATCAAAAACCGTGCCAGTAACATCAGCGTGGTTCTCTTTATTACTTTTTCCATTGCAACCAACCAGAAAAAGACAACATACTAAAATATATAGCATCCCTGTTTTCATACACCTATAATACTTGTGATACCTGTTGATTCATGAAAACTTTCTCTAAAGATAAAGATATTATCCGAAATTTGAAGGGTATTTGATTCCTATTTCCCGATATCCTGTTCCAAAACACTTCTTTTCCTGACAGATCAAGTTATTATCAGGAGTTTGGCAGGGCCGGAAGTATGAAACGTAAGTGGGATGTATAACATAACTGAAAGACAAAGTGTTATAAAAAAGTGTGCAAATCAGGTACAAATGCTTAAAGAATAAGTGTTTTGTCAGTTTTTTTATAACATCCTTACGGTTATGTACCATACTCATACTTCGTATGAACTCCCGTCGCTGACTTACCCTTGAAAACGATATTATCCATTCATTACCAAATAAAAACAGAAGGAAACCGGAACATTTTACCAGTCCCAATTTCCCTCCATAACAATACATGCACTTATCCAAAAGTAAAACCAAAATGGCTTTCATCATATACCTCTATCAATCCGTTTACCCGGTGTATGCAAACCTTGTTCTCACGGGCCAGCCATCCGACAGCCAATGCAGTGCTCTCAACACTAAGATTCAATTTTCTGGCCAGTTCGGGGATTGATATTCTTTTCACTTCATTAAGAATGTGCCATACATTACCTGCATTGACACCTACGATTCTTTTGTCCATACGTCTTACATTTAAATATTTATATTCAATTAATAATAACCCGACAGAAGTACCTTGATAAAAGGATATAAAAGACAACCGATCCCCAAAAAGGAAATCGTTATCCGATGATACATAGACAATGGTGGAAGCCTACATATCAGTCATGTATTGGAAATTTCTTTTCGGTGGAGTTCCAATGTTTGATAATGCTCTTCAGATAAGAACGGGATTTGCACTTGTTCATTTTTATCATATATCTTTATAACAGGCTTGTGCCCTATGTGCAAACCCATCTGAATTAAAAGCGGAAGGACATTAACCTCGTCTATAAGTGCGGGAGTCGAAGCCCTTGGTACAAACAGGAAACGCCCCCCGCCAAATATTGCAGGCTGAACGTATGGCTGTTCTTGGTACTTCCCGGAAAATTTCGACTTTTCACTTATACAGAACCAGCTAAACGCTTTTTGTTTATAACTCTTTGTCCATTTTGATGAACTTTTCAAACATACATGTATTTTGGTAAAAAAACAACTGTACCAAAATATTTTTTTTAATTTTTCTATTTAAGAACATTTTTTAAGAAGCAACTCATGAATAAACCAACATAGAATATTATCTGTTACATTCTATCCTTGTAACATTTCTCCATATAAAAAAGAAGCCATATCTATTCAGTCCCAATATACTTTCAGACTATGATAATCAACCGGCTTTACAGATATAATCTTACTTATTTCCTTTTTCCAGGCTCACACAAGCATTTTATCCGCTATCAAAACATACTATTTATCCGCATTGGCAAAGAGTCCATTTCAGACTATCTTTAAGTACTGTGGCTGCTATGGAAAGAGAGAATATCAGCTATCGTCTACAGTCAGGGAAAGCACAGTATACAATAATGGCAAGGTGGAAAAGTAGGGAGAAAAACGGGATATTGTAAACTAAAGGAGAAGAAAGCTGAGCAATATTCAGGGATACTCAAATTTTTAAGCAAGAACTATCCGATAAAGATGGTATCCAAGCTTGAGGGTGTAAATGTCAGCACAGTGCAGAGATTGAAGAAGGAGTTTTGTTTGTAGATGTTTATTTAGAGAGAGGTGTGATAAGTCTCTTTCTCTTTATTTGTGGTGTATGATCTGTTGTTGCTTATTGTATAAGAATAAAATGTACCGATCCTCACAGACAGGTACATAAGACTACTATCGTTTGTCTAATATGGATATCGGAACGCTATCCGATTCAGATAAAACACAAATATCTTGATTATTTTTAAAACAACAAATATAAGCATAACGGATGAGTAAAGCAAATATATCCCCACCAAAATCCACTAGATATTTCCCGTATCTTTGGCTGAATACTCCGTCTTTATCCCATTCTTATATATTAAATAAGGTATAATCGGATTAACCTGAGTTCACACAAATGCAGTCCTGACACTCAAAAAGTACAGTTTTTACAGGAATCTAATTTTTTTTATAGGAAAAATGCACAATATTTCAATTAAAGATGTATATTTGCACCGAAATACCGTATAACCGACAAGGTTACGGAGTAAAGATGAGAGCGGATGGAATATCTATTTTTAAGACGCAGAAACAGAAGCACCACTTCGGAGAGACAGAAACAGCTTCTCTCAAAGGCTGTCAGGAAGCAATGGGAGGAGGATTTCGTGCGTAAGGGAATAGAGGGGAGAAAGATAGACTTCGAGATCTACAGGTCACTTCTCTATCAGATGGAGATAAGGATGGTGTTCTTGGATATCTCACTCTCACTGGATAAGCTGAGTGCTCTTGTCGGAACGAACCAGACCTATATGTCCAATGTGGTGAACAGGTATTTCGGATGTAACTTGAAAGAGTTGATAAACAGCTACAGGGTTGAGTACGCCAAGGAGTTGTTGAGAAACGGAAAGTGTCTGATGAAGGATATTCCGGAACGATGTGGATTCGCCTCAAAGAGTGCGTTCTACAGTGCTTTCAGGAAAATAGCGGGATGCAGACCTGTGGAATATGTAAGGCGGAACGGTGTGGAGGAAGAGTTTGAAGAGAATAATTAAGTCCTTTTATAGTATAAATGAAAACCAATTTTTAGTTTTTTTAATTTATAAATTTAAATTCATTATGAACAAAAAGTTTTTAAGTGCAGTCCTGTTCGGAGCCTTGATGGTTTCTTCGACAGGAACGTTTGTGTCTTGTAAAGACTATGACGATGACATCGATCGTATCGACACTGAATTGGGCGATCTGAAGTCTAAATTGGATGCTTTGCAGACTGAATTCAATGCAGGAAAGTACATTACAAATGTAGCTACTACTGCTGAAGGTATCACTATCACATTGAATGACGGTTCTTCTTATCCTATCACTAACGGTAAGGATGGTGCTCCGGGCGCTCCGGGTGAAGCTGGTGCAGCAGGAGACAAAGTAGAAATCAATGACGAAGGCTTCTTTATTATCAATGGTAAGGTTACTGAATGGAAAGCTATAGCTAAGGATGCATCTACTGGTGAAACTATCAAAATCAAGACTCCGACTGTAAGTGAGGACGGATGTTGGGTATTCTATGATGAAAAGGGAGAAGCTCATCCTACTACAATAAAGGTGGCTCCTGTTACTGCTGTTCAAAATGCTGACAAAACTTGGACTTTGACTGTTTTTGATGCAGAAGGAAAGAAACAAGAAATTATTGTACCTACAGCTGCAAGTTCATTGACTGACTTGATGTTGATTACTAGAGGAAACGGTACTAATACAGAATCAATGCCTTTCGACTTCAAGATCGCAGAATATGCATTCGAATATAATCAGAATAACAATAGTAACGCTCCGGCAATGAAAGACTGGGCTGGTCAAAGAGCTATTGTAGACAATGGTTACATCATGGCTGGTGCAGGACAAATCAAATTGCAGGTTAATCCTACCAGTGTGGATGCTGCCGACTTGAATTTGAAACTGGTTAACAGCAAGAACGGATATCTTTCCAATGTTGATTTTGTAACCACTCCTTATACTGACATGGAGTATTTTGATCAGCCAACACAAACTCGCGCTGCTAATGTAAACGGATTGTACAATCTGTCTATTGCTGATAAATATATCAAGAAGACTAATCCTGATACAGAAAAAGAAAATTATTGGAAGCAGTTCGAAACATCAGTGAATAATGCAAATAAAGCCGTTGCTTTTGCTGTAACAGCTGGTGGTGATGTTCGCTCAAAATATGAAATCAGAGTAAGCAAAGGAAAAATAGAAGAATTGAATAATATCTATTTTGTAAGTGCAAAAGATCAGTCCAAACTTGAAATGAGGAATGGAACTAAGAATGATAAGACTCTTTTGCCTAAGAACGCTGAACCTTCTGAAGGTGCTGGTCATTCTAATCCTGACGCAAAGATGGAAGCAGGTGTTTGGTATAATGTGTATGCTGATAAGGCTGCTGCATTATATGATATGCACTTGGTATTCGACAACGATGATGAAACTTTGTTCGGAATTCAAACCAAGGAAGAAAATGGTATGGTGGCTATCCGTCTGACCAAAACTCCGGATAACATCACAAAAGCAGCTTTCTTATTGACAATCCAGAATATTGATAAAGAAGGTAAGTATGAACAAGCTAAATTGTGGATCGGCGAGACAAGCAAGATCACTAGCGATGTAACTTATGATCCTATCACTCATCAACTGAGCAAGAATAACACTACTGATACTTCTAAGGATAAGAACTTCTTCCAGATTGATTTGACTAAGATGAAGAATGCTTTGGGTACTGAAGGTCTGGCTTTGTGGAATACTAAGGTGCAGAAAGCCGAAGTTACTTATTATAATGCTAAGGGTGAAAAACTTTCTGGAGAAAATTCTCAGATTAATGAATTCTTCGTGAAAGAACTGAAAGATAACCTGAAGGCTAATACTGATAAATCAGTAACGGTAGGTAAAGCTGCAACAAACATGATTTTCGCTGTAAACAACACTTCAGCCGCTACAAACAACTTCTTTGAAGTTGGCAAACAATATACAGCTGTTATCACATTCTATGATGCAAAAGAGAATGGTGAGAAACTGAATTCTATCAAGGTTCCGTTCACATTCACTCTGCCTGCTATCACTGAGTTGTTCGCAATTGATCCGGGATTCGTTCAGAATAATGTGGCTAACTGCTACTTGTACATGGATGACTTTAAAGCTGCTAAGAAAGCTGGTGCTGCTACATTCAAGTTAAGCAGAATATTCTCTAAGTATGATACTAACGGATTTACTGTTAAATTGAATGCTAACGACAAGATCGGTTCTACAGACAAGAAGTCTTCTGAATTGGCTAAGTTGAACAGTGTAGCTGCTACTTCTGAAGCAGATGCAACTCAGGCTGCTAACGCAACAGTTACTGAAGACGTTCTTGCTTACCTGACTTTGGATGGTACATTAGGTGAAGAAAAAGGTTACGATCAAGTTCTGAAACTGACTATCGACGGTAAGTTTGATAATGCTTGGGAATATCCTTCTGATGCAGTATTCAACTTCCAAGTGAAAGTAATGAGTCCGATTGAAAAAGGTAAGATCGTTCCGAAAGAAGGTAATGTAGTAACAATCAAGGCTTCTGATTTGAACGGTTATAAGTTTGGTAATAATGTTATTATCGGTTACACTTATAATACTGAGGTATCTTACAAGGTTATGCCGGATAAAGTAGTAAAAGAGGGAGGAAAGTATCTTAACGCATGGTCTCGTACTGATATTAAAGAAGTAACTGGTGAAACAGGTAACAAGTTGTACTTCGAAGTTGATAATGAAGGTAAGGCTACTCCTGCTACATCAACAACTGTTGACAATAAGTCTGTAACAGTTGAAGGCGGTCTGATCCTGAAAGGTTATCAAGTTGATCACACAGTTAAAACAACTATCAAGATTAATGTAAAAGACCACTGGAATCGTGTTAAATCAAGTCCTGTGCCTGTTGAGATTACTGTAGGTGAATAATATCACATTATAGTTGAATAAATTAGAATAAGTCGTTTCTCTAGTGAGAGAAATGCTTAGATAATAAAAACTTTAAATTTATAAATTGCGATCCCTGGCTTGTGAAAGTCGGGGATTGTTACTTTTTATCTCCTAAGTACTTGGATTTTGGGGAATTCAGAACAAAAAATCCACCAGCCTGTGAATAAAGCAGACTGATGGATAAATTAATAACAATAACAAAACTTCCATCACACTTCATAGCCTGACGGATTGGTAAATATAAAAAGAATTTGTACTGTATTGCAAAGATAACACAATCCGATGAATCTCCGAAAGCCCTCACCGACAAAAGAAGAGAAGCACCATACATTACGTACAATACTTCCCTGTGAATAACATAACTCCCCAATAATCATAAAATTTATTTGTTTCCTATTGAGGGCTAATCCATTACTTAAAAGAAAACTGAACTTAATAGCCCAGTCTCCCTATTTCTTACAATACAACTTCCAATAGAAAAACGTCGACCTTTTTCTATGAATATAAATCATAGAAAATATCCAAATAAGAAAAATATTTTTTTTGTTATCTTTTTTCCAAATGAAATATTACTGTTATATATTATATATCGTTTATGTAAGTTTAAACATATCAGTATTTAAAGCTATATAGATTTTATTAGACGCATCTTTTTTTCCGACTCAGTTAAACTTGTTTTTGACAACAATAGATTTTTATATTTTCGTCTTATATTATTCAACTCTGAGGGCCTTAGTAGTTCTTTAGGATTATATGCAAAATAAATAATTCTACAATCTGTTTTTAATCTTTCTCCCATCAAATTCCACCATAATTTGTCTGTGTCACCTAATGAATGTCCAAAAATACAAATCAAGTTTGCTGTTCTTATATGATTATCCACTTTAACATCAACTAGATGTGCTAACATTTCATTTAGTTTAGGCTTAATGATGCATTCTTGCACTTCTTCATTTTCTCTTAATAATTCATTTTTGATTTGGTTTTTATCATTTAAACCTATTAATGGAGCATCTACTTTTCCATGAATATGAATTATTGGATATAATGTATTACTATTTCCAAAACGAGAATTGGAGAGTTGCATATTATCATTCTCTTTTATTTTCAAAATTTTCTCAAGTACATTGGTATAATTAAATGACACAATATAAGTTTCATATACGCTTGTGCCCCACTTTTTTAAGAAATTATAGATTTCCTCTTTAAATAAAGGACGTAAATATTGATCGGGATAAGATAAATCACGTATCAGCTTTTGAGAATTTATAGAAGCTGGCAAGTCTTTTTTATCAATTATCTTCATATATTCTTGCATTCTGTCATTAAGATCATAATATGCTTCTTTAAGTTCTTTTACATTAGAAAAGTTAACCGTATAATTTCCCATACCAATTTCAAGGTCAGACCAATATTGATATCTACTTTCTTGATCTTGATCATTTTTTAGGTGTTCTTTCAATTTCTTTACTTGAATACTATCATTAGAGGAATCCAATCCCAAATAAAATCTATAGAAATTCTCATATTGTGTTGCTAAACCAAGATTTATATCAAAACCATTTCCAATTATAAATACAACTTTCATTTTTAAATTTACAGTTAAACTGCAAATCTAATTAGAATATGTCAGTTCACAAAACAAGGTAGAAAAATTATTCTTATTCTATTTAATAATATTATAATTTACTATCATATTTATAACATCAGTATCATTTGCTATCAGATGAGGACCGTTTTAAATTTCTCATTGTTACATTGCATATCTTCCTCAAATATATCATAATTGTCCCATATATTCATTCTATTTTAAAGTTATTGGTCCGTTAAAAGTATGAATGGGCAGTTTCATTGTGTAGCTATTCAATAACTATTCTCAAAACATTTCGTTTATAAGTTTTTTACTACATTAGAGTTATAACAATTTGAGAAATTGATACCTATTATATACTTTGCTTCCCTTATTTTATCAATTTATCCAATCCACTACAACATCTCCCTTGTAGAGCCTTTTCCCAAAACAAACCAAGCGTAAGCTATTGTATTTCCATTGGCCTAAACAGTAGTAAAATCCCCACCTTTAGCAACGAAACACGAGAAGAAAATACATGGACTCTTATAGGTGGATTGTCCTAAAAGAATGGTTTACGTCTTTTCCCTTCCAAGAATGTAAGTTTCAGGAACATGGCTAAAATCATGTTCTTCCCTTGTTGTATCAGAGTGATTGGACGCTCCGATTGTGGTATATATTGTACTTTTCATAGTTACCCCATTGTGTTTGTCGTTATTGTCTTACGCTGCTATAATCCTGCCTCCCCATTGTAGAGCCATTGCATCCGCTATTCCGGGGAAGGTCTTGCTTCTGAGTTTTCTTCTTTCTTCAGGCGATACACCCGAGAAGAATATGTCAGTGAACCACTTAGGGGATTTATTTCCACTCTTTGAAACATAGACCTCACCTTTCCCGACTATATTTGTCGGAACCAGGAAAGGTAAGTTTTTCAACCATAGACAGGTCTTCTTACTAGCTTCATGACCAAACTGCCAAGGTTCTATGATTTGGTCAGGCTTTCTCCATCGGCTGCTCATTATACCGACAGGATTTTCTATAGCTAATTTATCTACTCCAACCCTTGAAACATCCATGAAGAACTGAACTGCCTCTTCACGGTCTTTGGCTCTGTCAGGGAATTTCGGATGTGGTCTTCTCTGTTCTATAGGAAGGTTCTTATCGTCAGGATGATAATACCACCTTGCACCCGAAACAGCAAGATAAGTACAGGGTGGATGGGCTATAACCAAATCCCAATTACCGTCAAGAAAGTATTTAGTGCCATTCTCCAAAGTTCCACCTCTATTGGCTATTACCTCAAACATATCCCCCTTAAAATGATACTCCGGATATCCACCGCTACATTCCTGAAGGTCACAACTGAAAGCCTTATGACCCAATCTTCTGAAAGCCAAACAAACGGCCTGACTTTCTTCACATGCTACCAATACATTCATACCCCTAGAAGATTATCTGCATTAAAATCCGATCAGAATAGCATCTCAGGCCTATATGTTCCACCAGCTGCCCCGTCTCTTCAAACAACTGGAATTTATAGAACCTGATGAAGCTTGTGATTTCGGAATAGAAATTCTTTCCGGCAAAACTCAAGGGATGTATCATTGGGTATCCTCCGACTTGTTGTGGCTGGAAGGCTCCTATTCCCACTCCGGTTATCAAGGCCATGTCAGCGTCAAAAATGATAGGTTGGTTGGGATTATAGTCGAAGTCCCTGACAAAGAACATTCTAATCTCCTTCTCGCTGATTTCCTTTATTTTGAACTGCGCCATTCCGGAAGTGCTCTCATCTAATGTTTCCTGCACCCGTAGTTCCATTTCTTCAATGCTCATATTTGTATTGAGTACTTCTCCGTTTGCTATAAAATAGTTTTTCATAGTTTAGTCTTTTGTGATTTAATGGTTAGTGTAATTCCCTGTTCTCTTTTTAGATAAGATATAAGTCCTGCATAAGAATCTACTCTCTTACGATCTCTCGGCATGATTGATAAAGCCTCCTGAAGCGTGAGGATAATGCAGAATCCGGTTTTAAAAGCATCCCCATACTTGCTCTGGAGTAATGCTACGTCTTTTCTGTATTTCTCAGGGATAGGTCTGTTGCTGTCTTTTGTCACGATAACACTTGGCTCAGCATCATTTTCCAAGCGATTAGAAACAGAAACTTTTTCAGCTCCTAATATCCTACTTATAAAATCGATAAACATTAAATGCGATTTATATTTCAGGAGTAAGGATTTGAGCTGGCGAGAATAGCGTTTTAGCGATTTGGGAAGGAGAAAGAATAAAAGAAAAGTGTCCTCAAATCAGATTTATAACCATGAATATCAGACACTCTTCTTATGAGTATTGTTTCTTCATTAATAAGGCTTTCAGTGCTTTTTACAGAAAGGATTATATGACGCTGACGTAATACTTAAACAACTAAGAGGTCAGATCCCATTATTTTCCATACCCTTTAATCATCAATAACTTTCCCAACCCTTTCTCTTTCACCATACCTATTTATATATATAAGGCGCCAAAACCAGAGGCAGACTTGATCACCACCATTTCCCGATCAATAAAGCCAAACATATAATTGCTTTTTCATGGGAACTGTTATATCTTTGTCATGAAAAAACAAAACTAAAACATATTACAATGGCAACAACTAAGAAAACAACAGCTAAGAAAACAGCAACAACTAAAAAGACTACAACAAAGAAGACAACCACAAAATCACCTGTAGAAATCATTACTCCTGATATTGTAGGAACCAGTGCGGGTAAGATCTGGAACACACTTAACGGATCAGAGAAAACATTGACTGAAAAAGAGTTGTTGAGTCTGACTAAGCTTTCCGGACAATCATTATATCTCGGATTAGGATGGCTGGCACGTGAGGGAAAGCTGGAGTCTGATGGTAAGGAATTTAAACTGGCATAAAAGAAGCGATAGAAAAGAAGTGGCTCATTGGGGTAAAAACAACTCCTAAACCACTTCAAACTCTCACCGTAAACCAATAATACCCTGATTCCCCAAAAAGACAAGCAGAATAACATTTTTTCTTATATATCGTATTCCTGATTTTTTGGGGGGAGGGGACAGAGATTATTAACATTATAAATACTGAAATTATAATATAGCCTAACTCTTTCTCCAATCCATCAGAAATAATATCATTCATTGCATTTCAGCCCCAGAACATGGATATCAAACAAACTAATCAAAAGAATCCTCATTTTTCCACCTGTCCTTCATTTTTTTCCTTTCATACAATTCTTTCCATCTATCCACAAGCTCCCGTTCGTTTATTTCAATATATCTTTTACCTTTTCTGGTGAGCATTGCATTATGGTCATTATCAATCGTAAGGATACCATTAGCTTCAAGCATGACAATTACAGTCTTGACGGAAGTGTAATAGACATCTTCCTTTTTCAGATAATGTCCTATCAGTGGAATCTCATACTCAATATCACATTTGTCATAGACCCCATCAACACACTGGTCCATTGAATGTGGCAGTCCGTCATCCAGTTCAAGCAATACAGCAATGATATAATCAGAAAAATCGGGTTTCATAGGCTATCTGTGTTTATTATCCAATGAATGCAAATATATGAAAACATGTAACATAAACAACAAATTACTGAATATATTTCAACTTTTCGTTTCAGATTTCAGCAATAGATATGGATATTTGATTGTTTCCTTCTCTCTTCCCATCCTCAAGAGAAAAAGGAGCGGAAGCGGAACGGGCTTTGATTAATTTCTTTCTACTAAAATTGAAAAGTTATATAAAAACATTATTTCCGACCCATTTCCCTGACATTACCGCTCTTCTTTTTCTTGAGGTGGGGGAAAGAGAAGATAACAGAACAATAAAATATCAAATCTATCCGGACTATAACTGGGAAGAAGAAAGCTACAAACCAATTCCTGGCTGCTACAACCAACAAAAAAGACTTGAACATCAACAAATATAAATCAACGGCTGGAATATTAATGTGATGACTGGTAAATGAACAGTATCGCAACTCTTCCACATTCTCTTACTCTTTATAACAAATTTGATTCGGGTTAAGTCGAAGACGAAAGTACAGACGAAGTATGAGTATGGTACATAACCGTAAGGATGGAATAATTTAATCACATAAATGCTTATTCTTTAAGCTTTTGTACTAAATTTGCACACTTTTTTATAACACTTTGTCTTACAGTTATGTCATACATTCCACTTACGTTCCATACTTCCGCCTCCAGCAAACCCCTTAACCTGTAATTCCAAGATTTTCCAAAAGACAATTACAGTTGCCTTTTTTTCTTCTTTTCTGTTATACCTATTAGAATACTAGAATTCTTTGGAAGTCAGAATAGATAATTGAATATCAGAGCCATATCCAACCAAAACATCATACAAACATAAAGGATCAATCTTCACTTCATTATCCATACTTCGGCCGGTGATTATTTTACCCTATCAATAAAAAACAAATTTATTATAGACCAGACCTAATATTTATCGGACATCAGGAAACATTTACAATTAATTTTCAGCCGTTTCCCTGTCACAACTTCCTCACTAAAAAACATATAAGAACCACAACGTTATCAACTATCCCCCAAAAAGCCAACATAAAATCATCACATTATTCATTCTACTTATCCAATTATTATCAGAATTCGAACTATACCTATTTATCGACAAACAAAATATTAGCCGGCTATTAATATCATCAAACCAGACCAGGAAAATCAAGACATGGATTCTATACCAATCAGTCTGAAAGAGGAACTGACATATTCATTAAAACCTATTGTAGATCCTGGTCCATTGTTTTCTTCTTCCCTGCCTCAAAGGGAAAAAAAGTATGAACAAGACTTTTTATGATTCTGATAACCCATAAATCAATCTGTCACATTCTCTAACCAAACCCAAAACAGAACCAAGAAGATCAACCGCCATAATACAGGTTGATCTTTCTTTTCCCCACTTCCTCAATATCAAGTTCTATATTCCGTTTCTCCAGGCAGGAAAGTATACCAACCGTCTTTTCAGCAATCTCCTTATCCATATCTATCACAACACCTTCACCGACAGACACTTTACATATACCTCCGAAAGAAGCAATCCTTTCAAGAACAACCTCAGGAAAAAGCCCGTTCTGAATCCTTCCGGCTATCAACAATGAATTTCCGACAACCCTGTCAGAAACTGTTATACTGTCAGCCTTCATCCCAAAAGCCGACATAAGTTCATTCATATCTCCGACTGTAACCATAACGGGAGACAAAGATAGTAATTCATTCTCACTATTTACCCAACCGGCTGTTCATGACACCAGAAAATTATAACTATAGATCTTGTTCCGAACTAGAATATCAATAACAGGCAGAATATCAAAACACAATCCTCACTGCAATAATTCTCCATGTGGCATTCGGTGATCATTTTATTTCATACCAGCCTGGATACATAATTATTACAGAGTGGATTAAAATCAGGAAACATTAAAGGATTGATTTTCGTTCTTAAATATCAACCATACTTTCAGCAACCTATATCACATTTATTTTTCTGACTACAACCGATAATAATTCATTCCACTTATTCAAATTGCTTCATCATTATCAGAAATTGGGTTGGCAGTAAGGAAGAAGCATATATTACTCTGTTTATCATTCAATATAATCAGGAATAAATAAAAAACTGACCGAACATTATTTCATTTATATCATTCATTTTATCAAATAAGCCAAAATATGATTTTTTACATCAAACCTTGCCGATTATTGAACCTAACAGCTAATATGAACAATTAATGGATTTTAGTTCATTGTCATCTTCTTTCCCACCCTCAAGAGAGAGAAGGGGGGAAAGGGGAAAGCGGAACCTCTAAAACCTAATTTTTTACTGATTTTGGAATGGATGAAATTGAAAAAAGTTATGAAAAATAGGCTTTTCCACCCCCTTTTCCCCATTTCCCCTCCTTTTCCCCTTTGAGGCAGGGAAAGAAAAGTAATCTAATCACAGAACCAATCATCCAAATTATAATCTCTTTGACTTTTAAGGATAAGAAAGATACGAACCACTCCCTGACAACTATTACCAACTGACAATAGCAATCAACCGTCAGCAAAATATCCTTAATCCCACTACCAAAATTCAGACAGCACCATAAAAAGTTCTCCAGTCATTTTTGTCTTATCCCACCATTTGCAGATCGGATGAGATGATTGTCGGCAAAAAAATATAAAACTATGCCGATATTATTCATCCGGTTAAGAATATGGTGGATGACAGATAAAAAAACAACTTAACCTGATTATATTTTTCTTCTACTACCATCATTTCCAACTACTCCAAGAGAAAGAAAAAAGAGAAACCAAGTATTACCTCAGTTTCTCTTCCTGATTTGACTATAACAGATTGAGTTCTGCTTCTTCTCCGTTCTGATAGCAATAGATGTCTAAATTTTCAGTAGTCATCCACTGGCAACTATTAAGTCTGAATCCGTATCTCTCCTTGATGGTTGAAAGGAAAGATTCAAAGTCCTCGTAATTCTCTGATTCTCTCAGTTCTTCGTCCGTCAGCTTTATGATATTCAAACCGCCGACACAAAAAACTAAAATCAATACATACTTAGGTTCCATAATTTCAATCCTCTTTTAAGTTATACCTTTTAATCAGTTTATATACCGTTGATTTAGAGAAACTACATCCCTGAGAAGTAACGAATCCTTCCCTGTTCAGAATATCAGCTATCCCTTGCAGAGTATGTTTCTCTTTGACAAGGGTTCTGAGCATGGCAACCGCTCTTTTGTTGTTGGGGTTATTGTCAGCCTTATCCTTGCAGGTCTTTATGCTGTTTTGAATGGCCTGATTGTGCTTATCCATCAGGTGTTCAGGATTGCCAAGTTTGAATCCTCTGCTTTTCTTAGCCTGTAATGATGCCTTCGTTCTGGCTGCTATCAGTTCCGCTTCGTATTGGGATATAGCCGAAATAATATGCAGTACCATTTTATTAGCCTGTGGGAAGTCGCAAAAGACTATTTCCACATCACTTTCTAATAAACTGGATAAAAAAGATACAGACCTTGCCAGTCTATCCAGTTTTGCTACTATTAAAATAGCACCGTCTTTTCTACATAGGTTCAACGCTTCCTTAAGTCTGGGTCTCTCTTTTTTCCGGCCCGATTCAATTTCAATATATTCAGCAACCGGAATTTTATCACAAAGATGTTTCTGTATTATCTCCCTCTGTGCCTCAAGTCCCAGTCCTGAATATCCTTGTTTCTGAGTGCTTACCCGAAGATAAGCCACATATTGGTTTTCATTCTTCATTGTCATTCGTTTTTTAACAATAGTTCCAATGATTAGATGGTCGTCTAACCTATGGAACCATTTACGTCAGTTCATAAAAAAGGCTTTCCATAAGATTTCGAGTTCTTCCAAATTCTACTCTCCCACAGAAAGCCTGTTATCACATTTCCCGACCCCTCAGAGAACCGCTAATATCTTATAATATTATATGTATCAGAAACTCTCTTTTCATAATCGTCTGTTTTCTCTACAAGTTCATCCACCACAGAAACAAGCATGTCAAAGTAGATGCCCTCTCTCTTATCCCTGATTTCTCCATCTTTACCAAGCAGACAGACTTCAAACAGGTCAGCGCCCTCATTCAATACAATCTGAACTTTTCCGGTATGTTTGAATCCGTTGACCTTGAATTCAATACCACACTTTATCACTTTCACTGTCTCAATCTCAACTCCCCAGGACATAAGGACCGGGAGATTGGATTTCAGGATTGACCAGATATACTTGGCCAGTTCCAAATCGTAGTTCTTATCTCTTTCCATAATCCAAAGTTCTTAAGTTCCTATCTTCTTCATCCTCATCCCAGAACATCCGATAGTCATTACATATCCTTCTATAATCCTCCAATCCGAAGTGTGGAAAATTGGTGGAATACATGTCATAAAGGTCTTCAGGGGTTAAAGTCGGGTCATTGTTCAGCATATCATAAACCTCATCCTCAAACTCATAGGGACTGAAATATGGATCATCCTGAACATGAGGATAGGTGTTAGTACAGTCCTCTATGATATGTTCTATAAACCTCAGACATTTCATCAGGTCTTTCTTTACCGTTATCTCTTCATCGGTGTGGGCATTGTAGTAACCACATGAGACGTTGATACAGGAAACCCCAAGTCCGTTCTCTTTCAAGGTCAGAATATCGGTCATCAATCCGTTCTCCTCCCTGTAATCCCATTTCTCAGATTCCATCGCTTCCATGAACTTTTCGGAACACAAATCGGAATAACCTATGTTTGTAATAAGGTCTGAATTGCCTTTACGGTCAGGCTGGATAACAAACCTTACATCATCGAAGAAAGACATCACCGCCTCAGAACTTCCCTTGCAGCCTGTTTCTTCCTCTCTAAAAAAGACTACTTTCATAGAATCATATTTCTTCAGGCATTCAAGACAGATGAACACTCCATTTTTATCATCGGCTCCCAAATTCTCAAACCTCCTGTTTTTTGGCGAATAACCGAATATGACTTCCCTGGTCTCCACCGCCTTGAAATCCTTTGAATGCTTGCAGTGTGAAACCTGGTCGATATGGCTCACCAAACAGGGATAACTTTCCGCTTCTCCCTTTGCCACATACAGGTTCCCGAATTCATCCTTTGACACGGATATGTCTCCGGAAAGCTGTTTTATATAGGAACAGAGGAACTTCACCATCTTCTGTTCCTTCCCACTCGGGCTGTAGATACTATACAGCCGCTTCAATAATTGTATATTCATGATTTATCTCTTTTTTAAGTTTATAGCCGTATGGAAGGTTGGTACTTGGATTTACTTTATCGAACACCTCATTGTCAAACTCCCATGCTTCCTCATTTCTCAATAACCGGCATAATGTATCCGTACCGATGCTTTTACTCTCATAGATACCTTCCGGTTCATTCCAGATATTGATCCAGGTAATGTCGGTGTAATCCTCATACCATTCATCATCGTATTCGGAGTAATGCCAGTTCTTCCGCTTGAACTCATTCTCGACCTTCTCCATACATTCCTTGCAGCAATAGTATTCCTCCGTCACTTCCGAGCACATGGCATCATCCAACAGGATATATGTTCCACATTCATCACAGCAGACACAATCGTTTTCATGGTGGTATTCCTGTGTTGATTCTATCCATATAAAATCATCCAGGTTTTCAACGTCTACCCGAATCTCCCTTCCGTTCCGGTAGCAGAGTCTTGTATCATCACAATAGTATTGGTGGTAATCATCCCATTCCCGATCGTCATCATCGTCGTCAGTATCACCATATAAGTTCAAGTCTGTGGTGTCAAGGTTATATGAAAAGTGTGAGTTTTCGTAGTTATAGGCTTTATTCAGGTTATAATTGTACCATTTGAAAGAATCCTGATAAGAAAGCGTGTCTTCCAGTTCCAGATCACAGTCAATCTCAAACTTCTTGTCGGATAATGAGTTCCCATGAATATCTACAAATGCGTTAGCTTCATGACAGGATGCACCCACGATTTTATAACCGTCTATGTAATCACCTTGAATGAGTTTGTCAATCAGTAACCGTTTCAACACGTCATCACCTCCTGAAGAGTATTGCCTTTCAAGCAGCCTCCATTTATTGCCATCCTGATCCGTAACGTCAGTAAATAGAATGGATCTTGCTACAACCAATCCTGTTTTGTCTGTTATGTAAGCAGCCTTGGCTTTTACAGAATCACGATAGAATGAAGTACGCTCCCTATCCACCATACATGAACCAAAATTACCCTTGCAATAATCACTATCATATATCTTCCAGAACTCATTGTTTATATGTAGTTCCATATCAGGTGATTTCCCATGTGTATAAGTACACCATTGCTGAGTGAAAACATCTCCTGCAATCCAGTTTACGACACTTGGAGAGAGCAACTTTCCTATCTCTGTCTCAAGGATAAGCTCTCTCATGAATTTTCCGGCCCTCATCTTGAAGACCCGGCTACGTTCAACATTTATATAGCGGACTGAACTTTTATCCAGATCCTCACATACACCCTTGCTTTCGTCAGTCTGATATCTGGAAGAGTGGTATGTCTTGCCTATCAGTTCCACCCTATAAGGCAGCTTTTTATCACCTTTTCCTGATTCAATGACAGCATCCATTACTTTTTTCTGTAGGTCAGCCATATCATATATATGTAACAAGGCATAATCGTTATGTTCCCTGCAATACCGGAGCAGTGCAGGATTCTTCAGATGGTTCAGCAGTATCCTGTTCTTTCTTACCACTGTACCGTTATCTCTTTTTTCAAGTCCGAAACAGGCCTTGAACCTTTCGTAACCATAAAAATCATAGTATAACATAATCTTCTGAATTTTAAATTGTCGGTAAATAAAAAAAGGAGAGATACTTCCTTTTTATCGGAAATATCCCTCCCCGGAATATTATCTTGGTATGTCTCAACCGTGTCAGATGAATGGTATCGTCTCGTCCTCCAGAACTCCCGATTCCACTATCTTCTTACATATCTCATGCGAAGCTTTGTTCCTCAGGTCATATCCGTAACCTTCACTTCCCATTGTTTTAATCACTTCAACCATACTTCTGAATAAGGTCTGTTGCAGGGTCCTGTGGAATGTAGTCACCGCTGAAGCGAATCTTTTACCATTCCACCCATAATCGTTCAAGGCATGTTCAAGCTCTTTTGCAGCCTTGAATTCTCTGCTGTTTTCCAATTCATGTCTTTCCATTTCTTTGTTTATTGATTTTTAAAGGATTCAACAAAAAAGGGAGAAAGACTATATTTATCCTTCTCCCTTGTGAGTCAATTTATTTTTCAGGTCTAACTCAAAAACCATCCGTAATTCTCAGTATCTTCACCGTTTAAAGCTTTTTGGATACCAACCGCAAAATCAGTGCAGTTCTGATTTCTCTCCAGAAACTTGTCAATATAGGATTGTTTGGCGGCGTCATTGAGTAGCTGCATCAGATCCCAACAAGTGATATTCTCTCTGCCACACAATCCGAAATTTGGATTCTCTATATAGCCTTTCGTAGCTGCATTGACATTGGAATCACCTAAAATCACCTTGGGCAGTTCTTTAAGTTGTGAAGCGGGTAAAGCTTGGTATAATCTGAGCCTACCTATTATTTGGCAGAACTGTTCCTGTGAAATATTCGTCCTTCCCAGATTTTCAAGAAGTCTCAAATTCTGTTCGGGATTAAAGTCTTGAAATAACTGTAGTGCTGAACTGTATATATCTGCATCACTCATTACTTCCAGTCGTCCGGTCAGACCATCATTGGTCAGCATTAGATTTGAACAAACTTTCACTCTCCATCCTATGAATATCTTGAATTTTTCGGGTGATTTTCGGTTGTATAGGTTTTCCTCATTCAGACTTCTTACACCTCCGATACATAAATGTACTTCTTCTCCGTTCATCATTCTGCTCATAGACCTGATATGAAAACAGAAAGCCATACGTTGATAATAGATAGTCTCGTCCTCAGGTTTAAGTTCCTCCTTCTTTTTGGTTAATGCTCCCGGAACCCTGCCCAGGATTTTATGTGAAACTCTGATCTCTGTGTTACCAAAGTTCTCACCCGTAAAATAGCTCCTTGCAGCCTCCTCGATCCGGTGTATGAATGTCTGGTGGCTGATTGTTAGTTGATTATCTCCAAAACTAGGTACAATGCAATTACTTTCCAGTTCTTCAAGTGTAATGCCCGAAGTGTTACTTTCAATAAAATTCGGATGCTCCTTCTGTTCCTCTTCAGATACGATTACAGCATCTTCGATATTAACTGCATCCATCATTCTTGTCATCATTCCGATTGTTCTTGGAATGACAGTAAGTTCATTAGTCATTGTTTCCATACTATTCTTATTTTTTAGTTGTTAATAATCCGGTAAACAAAAAGAAGTCGAAAAGTCCGTTATTTCTTCTTCAAACTCTTCAACTTCTTGATTCCTTTCAGTACCGAAGCTATCACCTCCAGCACCGTTATAACTACGTCCTGTGCCTTGTCATAATTCATTCATCGGACGTATTATCAGTTATTGTCGCCGCAGTATCCGTAGCGACTTTACCCGTGGCGGATTTTTTCTTTCCCAATCTTCCACCATACTTCTCGGCAAGCTCGATCAATATGGAGCCTGCCACGATGATCTCCGCTACATTTGCGGCGATCTTCAATGCTTTTACTAAATTTCCCATTTCTCTAATTTTTAATTGTTTGTTATTACGTTTCTATTCTCTTATATATTCTTCTCACATATAAGGCTTTGAGGGGAAATGAAGAAAGGGGGAAAAAAAAGAAAAGCCGTCATCAAACCTCCTCGATTCAACTTGACTTTCCGACAGACTGCATACTTTGGGTAATCAAGACTAAAGCTGTGAAAACTACTCGTACCGTTGCTATCCCTCGAATTAAATCTCTAACCATTATCTGAAATTAGAATTAACCCGGTAAATTATTTCTTATTATAATGCCTGAAGCTGACGCACCTTATTCCAATGGTGCTGTATTATGCTCCAGGCTTTTTCTCATATATAAGGGTTTGGAAGGTTTCAGGAAGGAGAAAAATAAACGGCCACACTTTGATATATAAATGAAAAGTCCGCAAACAAAAATCCGGGCGCTCTGTTATATCCGGATAAAGGAGCATTGTATGGAGAGAACAGAACTGACTGAGGCTATAAGAAAAGTCTGTGAGATACAAAACGATATCAGAATAGACATGAGGGTGAGAGGTAAGAACTGGTACTTTGATGCCGCATACATATTTCTCGGAGGGAAAGAAGTGTATGTGACGGATGCATTATATATAATAAGCATAGACGAACTGGACACTGAGTCATTGAACAGAATATATCAAAAGATTGTTCTAAAATAGATTTCCCTTATAGTTGAATAAATTGACGCAATAAAAGCAGTGGTTCGTGGAGAATAGCTGCTTTTTCACTATAATCCGTATTATTTTGGAGGTCTTGAGTTTTTTGCCTATCTTTGTAGTAACCCATATATCAGACCATTATGAACAGCAATAATAAAAACCAGATAATCCGTTTTGACTGGGCGATGAAACGTCTGCTCAGGAACAAGGCAAACTTCAGTGTCCTTGAAGGCCTGCTCACCACGTTACTGGGTGAGAGGATCATTATCCAGAGGCTTCTTGAGAGCGAGAGCAATCAGGAGGACGAATATGACAAGTATAACCGTGTGGATATGCTTGCCGAGAACTCCAAGGGGGAGCTGGTATTGATAGAGGTGCAGAACAATAATGAATATGCCTACTTCCAGCGTATGTTGTTCGGTACTTCCAAGCTGGTCACTGAATATATCAACAGAGGGGAGAGCTATGACAAGGTCCGTAAAGTATACAGCGTCAATATAGTCTACTTCTCCCTAGGACATGGCAGGGACTTCGTTTATCATGGAAAGACGGAATTCAGGGGTATCCACACTAATGATCTTCTTGAACTCACCCCGTTCCAGAAACAGACATTCAAGGTGGATACGGTAAGTCAGCTATATCCTGAATATTATATCCTGAAAGTGAACGGTTTTAATCAGGTAGCAAAAAGTCCCCTGGAAGAATGGATCTACTACCTGAACACTGGGGAGATACCTTCCACTGCTACAGCTCCAGGTCTTGAGGAGGCCCGTGAGAGATTGAAACTGGATAGCATGACCAAGGATGAGCTTGCTGCCTATTACCGTCACTTGGATAATATTGTAATCCTTCGTGATAATATCAATACTGAACGTGAAGAAGGAAGAGCGGAAGGGATTGAAGAAGGTTTGAATAAAGGTAGGGAAGAAGAAAAACGAGAAAATGCCCGTAATCTAAAAAAATTAGGAGTAGCAGTTGATATCATTTCACAAGCTACAGGGTTATCCAAGGAAGAAATTGAAAAACTATAATAAACTTCTCCATATATCAATGAGAGGGGCTGTATTGTATAGCTCCTCTTTTTTTATATGAATACAAGCAACCAGTCCTCAAAAGAATCTAAACAGCCTATATGGATGGAAGTATTTTTACGCCCTTTAACAGAACAAGGTTAAATGAATATAAAGATGAGGGGGGAGTAAAAGGGGGAGTGTTATAAATAAAAAAATCCTTGAATGTTGATATTCAAGGATTTACATGTGTGAAAAGCTCTATGCACTTTGTTTTGGTGGTGCCACCAGGAATCGAACCTTTTGCTTCGGTTTATTCTAACTCCTTGAGTGACTGCACATTTTTTGCTTTATCTTTTATGAAAACCATTGAATTGGCCTTACGCTAAATTCATTGTTTTTCTTTACTAATCTGACAAAATTTGTTTCTTTGACACTGCAAATATAATACACAGGTTCGATTTCTGCAAATATTTTCATTCCTTTTAATTATAGTTTTCAACAAGAGAAAAAAATAAAAACATGTGCTAAATCAAATGCATTAAGAATTTATTTATTGTTTGGGGTGTTGACTTTAAAGTTGGAAATTTTGCTTCGCAAATCATTAGAAAGATATACCCCTTGAATCTTTATTTTGCATGAATAAACCAAAAGCACTAAAAGAGCAAAAATACAAATGACGACTATTTCACTAGGCGCCAAAAAGTTTGGAACTGACTTGGGCATGAAGGCACCTGCAAAGAGATCTACTAAACATAAGATTATAGCTCCCACCTTTCCTAAAGCACTCTTTACCTTTCTTGATTTTTGTATCTCTATATCGCTTACAATTTGTGCAATCACAGTATTATTGGTTTTCATTGCATATTCTTTCAACGTAAATATCGAAACTTCTTCATTATTAAATAGAAAAATATATTTCCCAATTAAGGGTACTGCTAGTGTACATAATGCAAAGAGGATACAAGTAAAAAATTTCACAGTCCAAATACAGACAATACCTAATATTACGAATGGAATCAGGTTTATTAGAGTTAAATCCTGAAACGTAATTCCAGGTTCTTTTTGGGGACAACACACACCTAAATACAAATCTGTAAACACCAATAGAATAAGGAAATTTGTCCATATATCCGTATCATAAATCTTGTGGTTGTCAAATAACGCAATCAAATCTTTCATGTTGTTCATAAATACTTTTTTAAATTAATAGTTTATAGTAAAGCGGCAGTCAACATTTTAAATTTCCACTGTATTAAAATAGAGCCTATACTGAAAAGGAACAGGGCTATTGGTTATCAATACCCTAAAACCTTATTCGATATAATGTCTACAGATTATACCATTCAAATATATTATGTGTTATTGGATTTTACAAATATACAGATACTATTCAGAATGTCATAACTTCTCCATAAATATTATTTTGTACAGTTTTGTTTTACTTATAATTCATGCCTTTATCATACTTTGCGGCATTGCTGCATGAAGGAGGTGTGCATGCCAAAACAGAAAAGTTTTTGAGCCATTCATGTAAAAAGGATATACAGGATGTCATCTGATGACTTTTAATGACATCTGATGACACTGCTTTTTATGTTTCGGATATAAAGCGGTTCTTTGTCGTGTATTAATAGTGAACTAATCCATGAAAATGAGATGCCATGAACATACAAGAAGCAAAGAACATCAGGCTTGTTGATTTTTTAGCCGGATTCGGATACAAGCCGGTAATACAGCGTGGGAACAGCGTATGGTACAAATCGCCCTTCAGGACGGAAAAGGAAGCCTCTTTCAAGGTTGACCTCCATAAGGAATTGTGGTATGATTTCGGTCTGGGGAAGGGAGGGGATATTATAACGTTGGCCAAGGAGATTTATCGGACACAAGATATAGGTTATGTACTACAGTGTATTGAGGATAAAAGAGCCGTACTGAAACCGGTTACTGTTTCCTGTCCGTTTGAAAAGGCATATCCCGCCTTTCAAGATTTGAAAATCATTCCTCTTGCCAACCGGATACTGCTTACTTATCTGAAGGAACGGTGCATTGATCTGGAAACTGCCCGAAAAATATGCAGGGAAGCCCATTTTAAACGGAATGGGAAGAATTATTTTGCCATCGCTTTCCCTAATATTTCCGGAGGGTACGAAATCAGGAACAGGTATTTCAAGGCTTGTATTGCTCCCAAGGACATCAGTCGCATCATTAGCACGCCGGAAAGCAGGATTTGCTATATTTTTGAGGGGTTTATGGATTTTCTGTCTTTCAGACCGGCTTTTCCATCTTTGGAAGAGGGGGATTATATAGTGTTGAATTCTGTCAGTAACTTACAGAAGGCTTTTTCTTTCCTTTCACAATATGACGGCATCCGTTGCTGTCTGGATAATGATACCGCCGGGAAAAATGCGGTGCAGGCATTAAAGGACAAATACGGAATCCGTATATGCGATTTTTCGCATGAATATTCCGGATATAAGGATCTGAATGAATATTTGTGCAGGAAGAACAATCTGCTCCATATCTAATAGATGTATTGAAAAGACTGCCTGATGATATACCCTTGTTTCTTTCCTGTCATATGTGGCAGGAGGAAACAAGGGTGATTTTTCATGTGGTGATACTATGTTAATAGTAGAATGTGGTCAGATGCGTTTTATGGTCTTTTACAATCTTTACTTCATGCATCTGTCCGTATATCTCACGCATGGATACCGGACAATCCATCTTTTCCCATTCTTCCGGGGAAATCCTCATGTCGGAATGCCTGAAACACAGCATGACCATTTCCTGAGAATCCTCTTCTGCGAATATGGTACCTTCATGGTCGTTGACAAACTGTTTGAGTCCATCCTCATCCTTACAGGATATTTCTCCGACGTACATATCCTCGCTCGGCCGGGTGTTTTTGCGGATATGGATTTTGAACCATTCCCGGCTTTCCGGCTGTTCAGGTGCGCCACACTCCCACAGGGCTATTTTCGCATCGTAGTAAACCTCCCCGTTTTCACATGCCCCGTAATGCCCCCAATGCTTGAAACGGCCGGTAGTCCATGCCTTGAACCTTACATCGCCTGCCTTTACCAACAGACACTCACCGCCATGCATATCGCATTTGATACCCTCTTTGTCACGGGACACGAATGGAACACGGGAAAAATCCCGGAGTATAATGTTATCTCCATATACGGCATCTATAAAGAACAGCCGGGAACGCTCACCATAACCGGAAACAAAGAACAGGTTGTCTCCTGTCCGTGGATACCGGCCGGAGCGTGTCTTTTCGATGTGTTCCACCATGGTATTCACTTTATCTATATCTTCCTGTACAAGTCCGTGTATCCGATCATACCAGTAGTTCAGGCGGATGAAAGTTTCTTTGCTATACTTGTTTGTTGTCTGAATCATAATTTTCTTATTTTGTGATTAAACATTTCCGGCTTTGGCAAAGCCGGTATTTCTATCTCTTACATGTCAGACATTTGTCTTTTGCTCTGATAGTGCAAGGCTTGGCGAAAAAATACCGCAGCGAAGCGAGGATGATTTTTTCAGCCAACCAGTCCGAAGGACCGCCTTGCGCATCAGAAGCAAAAGGCTACCTTTACATGTAAGAAATAGAAATGCTGACCGATATATGATTCCAAAATAAAAAAACGTATAATCTGCCGGTTCTGTAATAAGAAAGCCATGAAACCCTCTCTTTTTATCGTTTCCATGACTTTCTTATGTTTATGTCGTGATACTTGGAAACGGGTATTACCAATGATCAAATGTTTCCACCCTGTTTTTTTCCAACAGAACAAGAATGTCCTTTTCCTTATATAATAATTTGCCTCCTACTTTGTAATAGGGCAGCCTGCCGTTCATTCTGTAATCAGCCAGCGTCCTTCGTGTCAGCTTCAATTTCTCCGCCAACTCGCTGTCGGTAATGTAACGCTCTCCGTTCAGGACCGGACGAAGGTTTTTCTCCTGATCATCCAGCATTTTGGACAGGGTGCTTATGTTCCGAAAAAAACGTATAATCTCAGGGCTTTCTTTGGTCAGTATGAATTGAGTCATAAGGATTCGGGGGTTACATGGTGAATACTGTTTTCCAAATAACGTATAATATCCTGACGCCTGTAATATACCTTGCGGTCTATATGGCTGTAAGGGATAATCCTGCTTCTCCGAAGTTGCAACAGCTTTCGGGGCGAGACATTCATAAGCATACACGCTTCCTGGTTATCAATCCAGTCATCCATACTACAGATGCCTCCTCCGCATGTTTCACGCATTCTCTTTTCAACGGCTTCCAAAGCCTCATTCATTTCCATGAATGCCTTAGCTTCGATACATACAAACTCCATAAACTCTGCTTTTTTTGTCCGGCACGAAAATACGGGAAGTAAAAGTCATGGGCAAAAGGATGTCATCAAACGGCATCAGATGTCATCAGATGTCAGAGACCGCTCTGTTTGGGGAAGCAAATTAAAAGAATGGCTAAAAGTCTGTTTCTTTACCGGAAAAACAGTATTTTTATCCCGGACAATCTGTCCGAAAATAAAAAAACAGGAAATATGGAACTGATAATCAATGCAACATTATTACTAACGGCTATCGTTCTCTGGATATACGGACAATACTGGAGAAAAAAGTGCGGCAAGGTGCTATGCCAATATGCAGCAGCCTACGATGAGCGGGAAGACAGGGAGAAACCGCTACGTCAAGCCATCATAGCAGGAAATCCTCATGCACCGCTGTTATATGCGCTGACTTGTCCTGAGCTGTTTGATAAAGTCCGTCCGTTGCGATTGTTCTCATTCGGGAGCATTCGCTGCGTGTTTGCCGGCTATTATTTTCCCAAACGCTTTGAAAGCTGGCTTTGTGATGACCAGTTGGCATTCGTGCAAAAAGTATATGATTTCAAGGATGGAAAAGACAGCTGTACGGAATATTTTTCACAAGCATTCCTGCTTCTTTCCACTGATGAGGATATTACTGCCATGTTTATGCCGTGCAGCACATCAGACCGCTATTACAGACGTTTCTCAGGTATTGCCGGTTTTCTGGAAACGCATGGCTATGTCCGTTCAGGACTGGATTTAATATGCATTACGGAAAGCAGGGAGTGTAAACACGCCTCAGAAAAACGCTCTGAAATAAATACCGCCAACTATATGATGTCAAACGATCTGTACGGAAAGCGCGTGGTGATTGTCGATGATTTGCTGACCAGCGGATCCAGCCTGATGGAATACGCCCATAATCTGGAAAGGGCCGGTGCCAAAGTGGAAGGTGCTGTATTTCTTGCCCGTACCTTTCAGATGCCTTCGCCGGCAAAAGTAAAACGCCTGGTATGGAAACGCCATCTATCAGTCCTGATCCGGAGAAGGTCTGACGACCTGTAAATTGTAAAGTTTACATTCGGATTTTACAATTTTACACCTCGAATTTTTACATTTCAATTTCCCCTATACTATTTTTATATCTGCATTTTATTGATTTGCAGTGTTATACAATTTCTTATCCAATATAAACGGATAATGTGGCATACATTTTTCACTGAACATGGCATATACTCTTGAAAGTGCGCACAAGAAAAGGGTATTCCAGTAATAACCTTTAAAAAGACAGGAGAAAATTGCCATGATGTATATAGACAATGAAGTGCTTGAAAAAATGATAATGACCATAGTGGAAGGTTTTGACCGTATAGAAAAGAAACTGGACAGGATGGGACGCGTGAAGGACTGCCTGAACGGAGACGAGCTTTTGGACAACTATGACATTGCCAAACTGCTAAACGTGTCATTGCGGACAGTCGCCCGTTACAGGGAAAAAGGGCTGATCCGTTATTACCAGACGGACGATAACGGGAAAAACTTCTACAGAAGCTCGGAAATACAGGAGTTTTTACAGAAACGTGGGAAAAAAGATAAGGGCGGGAATACCAACATGGGAAAGTTATGCTAACTTTGTTTCATAAACAGTTGTTATGAAGACAAATGCCAATTCAAGATATGCCGTTGCAGTCCTTATTGACGGGGATAACGCATCCTTTGAGAGGATGGAAGATATAATGGGCTTTGTTTCCCGTTACGGGGATGCCGTTGTGAGACGAATTTATGGAGACTGGACGAGGAAAGCGCTTTCCGCATGGAAGGAAAGTGCCAGGGAGCATGGATTCAGGCTTGTACAAGCTTCCTCCCATGTTCCCGGAAAGAACACGACGGACATTGCACTGGTCATAGATGCGATGGATATTCTTCGGGACGGGCAGGTGGACTGTTTCTGCCTGGTAGCCAGTGACGGTGATTACAGCCTGCTTGCCCAACGGATACGGGAAGCCGGGGTGAAAGTGCTGGGATATGGGGAAGGAAAGACCCCGGTGTCATTGGTACGGTCCTGTTCCGTATTCCTGTATGCCGACCGGAAGGAAAGCAAGGCAGAGGAGAACACTCCCGAATTCTTTATCCGAAGGGATATGGAGTATTTCGACAAGGCTTTTGAGCAGGCGGCTGACGGCAAAGAAGAGGTTTCCCTTTCACTGATCGGCGGTGCATTGAAAAAAATGATGCCCAAATTCAAGGTCAGGAGATATGGATGCAAGACATTGGGCAAACTTTATGAAAAGTTGGACCGGTATGAGCTGGTCATGACGGAAAAGGGAGTGGCAAATGCCGTGCGGCTGAAATATTAAACCGCATGGCAGGAGTGTTCCAAAACGTCAGTTTCTCCTATACATCGTTTTATGTATCAGGAGAAACTGACGTTTGTGTTCTATATCGGGATGGGGTTTACCCGTAACGTGTCAAGATTGAGATAGGCTCCCCGGTAGAACGTTCTTCCTTCCCTGAGCATGCGCCACAGGACGTCGCATCCGATTTGTGCCAACATGGAATTGATGAAGAGATCCTGCTTTTGCAATGCCTCAGTCAGCGAGCAGCTCGGTCCCGAATCCTTCTCCCTGATGGTGGAATAAGGGACTTCCTCCGTTATGACGTTCATCTTGGGTATAGGCAGGTATTCAATGGAGGAGGGCTGCGGTATCTTGCTTTTGACATTTCCTATCAGTACTTGTCCGGTGGTCTGGGCATTGCCGAAATCCATCCAGTATATCGGTGATTTCTCGTCATCGTATGAACGTTCCCTATGCTTTTTCAAAAAACGCCACAGACCGGTCCGTGAACGGGTGGTGTCCGTGCAGGTGATGATGATATTCGCCAAAACGGAATCTGATGTTCCTGACGGATAGCATTGCCTTTTTGCCTCCCATGAAAAGCCGAAAAAGCGGTTGATACGGGTTACAAGTGCCACCGCCTTGTTCAGTCCGAGTTCGGATTCGCTGAACAACTGGCGTCCGATGTTCGCTTCCGTGACAGTATCGGGGTCAAAAACCGTCACGTGCAGGCCCGGATGTCCGAGTGCCTGCAATGCGATACTCATTCTTGCCAGATTGGTGGCCACCTGCGATCCGGTTCCGCCCGCACCGATTACGAAAACGGTTACGGGATGGTGGGGATTGAGCAGGTATCTGTCTGTATAATGAATCTTTTTCATATCAATAAGTCTTTAAGTTGTCTGTCCATAGGTTTCAATTCGTTATAGTCAAACGGATTGGTCCGTGCCTTTTCCGTTACCGAAACCAGATTGCTTTCGGTGGGGTTCCTGCTTCCTCCCAAATGGGAAAATTCACTGAGCCAGAAGCGTTTTTCCCAATGCTCAAGGAGTTTTGAGAAAGTCATGTTTTCCGGAGGAGTCAACGAGGCATTTCCCAGGCAGACACTGCTTCCCGTTACATTGAAAAACGGGGCAAGGAAAAGCGGGCTGTCTTCTGCCGGTGCTTCTCCCTTATAGGCAAAAATTTCCAGTCTGTCACCGGAAACCCTGTAAATGACACCGGGTACATGGAATGTCCCGTCCGGAATATTCAGCCTTTCGGAAAAGAACATCTGCCGTTTTCCCGGAGGATTGTACCAGATGTACCTCTCGTGTCCCTTGCGTGTATCGCACCACAGCATATTGGCGGGGATTTTCCCATGCGGTACATCCTGCCGGTTATCCGTATAGTATTCCACAAGGGAGTCCATAAATTCATACGTAACGGGGACGGCAGCCTCCATCCGGCCTCTGTCGTTGATCGGATGCAGTTCGAGATAATATGTCCCGTGTCCATAGCGGCCATCACTGTATTCGTAAGCAATCAGTGCCGCTTTGGGAACCATCACCTGTTGAAGTTTCTTAGTCAGTTCATTCATTTCATTCGTTTTAAAAGTTGTCATCAATATAGTCTGTAAAACGCACCAACCATCCGGAAAGTCTTTCCGGATAGTCATCCATCTGAAAAAGACAGTCCGTTTCCGGTGTCAGTAGCTTGTAAGTGACCGGAGTAAGGGCATAGACCTCCCGGTAGTCCGAATTCATATACTCCTTGACACACTCCGTCAGCGTATCACCAGTAGAATAGACCAGCATGACCTGGCTTTCCATTCCCACCGGGGGAAAATCGCATTCCTCTTCATAAGCCCAATCGTACTGGTAGCCTGTCAGGACCGGGCTTTCCGGAGTAATCAATGCCATGCCGTCCTCTATCAGTTCCAACAGCTTCAGCTCTTTTTCCTTTTTTGTCCGGTAATTCCGCACAGCCTCTTCCAAAGACTTGCAGAACGGTTTGCCCGACATCCGTCTGAGTGCTTTCATCCGTTTTCCAGACTGATAGGAATCCGCCAGTCGTCTGTTCGCCCTGATTTCCTTCGGGGAAGCATCGGAATCCCGGTTTCCCCAGTCTTCCAGCTCTTCTATGGCAAAGTCATAATAAAATGTCTCGGTAACATCGTACAGCCCGTGATGCCGGACAAATTGCCGGATGAACTCCCTGACAATGTCCTTCAATGGTACCGGAAGCCGTTCCGTAAAATCAACCGGAATCCAGAACAAAGCAGGTTCCGGCCAGTCGTGATGGCGGAACAGACAGAAATGCAGCCTTCCGCTTTTCTTTTCCAGATTGATACACTCCGGTACACACTCTTCCATAACTCTGTACAACTCGGCAATATTCAGGCGGGGGCACCCCCCTTTCCTGTATCGGAAAGGGAGTTTTATGCCCATAAGTTCCGCATATCTTGATGCCGACCGGTAGAGATAGTCAAAATTTTCCGGAGTCGTGAGATTGACCGGAGAATCATTATCCATATCCTGATGCCAATAATCCGGTGCAAGGGGTGTGATTCTACCGGTCAGAAAAGCATTGTGCTTCCCGGTGGCAGAAGTATCCTTCTTTTCCGTTCCGAGGTTCCCCTTCGGATGTGGGACGAACTTACTGAGAGAATAATTAGCCGTGCCAGTCCATCCTTGGCTTGTTCTGAAAGCTGTCTGCATGTTTCCTTATCCTTTTTTTTCTTGTTCATACCGCTTACCCTTTCACTCCGATGGTTGTCTTGAAGCGGTAAACCGCCTTGTCGTCCTCCCACTCAGGACCATGTACCGTTGCCGTAGTCAGTTCAGGGTAGGTCATGGAATAGAAGTCCATCACCTCGTTTACGGACAGTTCGCTGTTCGGATCATCCAACACGAGCTCCATGGAGTCCTTCTTGAATTTGAATACTCTCTGCAATCCTTTGATTTCAAGTGCCATATTATTTTTCTTTTATAGGGTTTAACAATATACCATATCCATTTGTGCCATATCCGTCATGCGGCATTCCTTCGGAAAGTCCGGATATTCTGCATAAGGGTCCTCCCTGAGCAGCTCCCGGTCATCCTCATAATCCTTGTCGAAGTTATACATTGCAGCCTCCTGCACCGTTGCATACTGTGACGGAGCCGGTTGTTGCATCCAGCGATTGTCCGCCAATTGCGGTTGCGGCACCTGTACCGGTTGATGGAACTGGATGTCTTGCGGTTGTGGAGCAGCCTGCTGAGGAACCGGTTGCGGTGCAGGTTGCCTATATTGTACGGGCTGTACTTGCGGCTGTGCAACGGGTTGCGGAGCCAGGGCAGGCTGTTCGGGCATGAACATCGGAACTTGCTCTCCGCTCCGGTATTGTGGCGTCGGGGCTGCCATCGGTTGTGGAGCCGATTGCTGCAAGGATGGCTGTGGAGCAGTTACCGGCGGCTGTACCATGTCGAACAGACTTCCCTCGGATGCCTTCTTCTGCACTTCCGCCATTTTTTTGTCAATGTCCGCCTGTTTGTCCGGCTGTGCCAGTACCTTAGCCTGCCTGAGCCAGGTCAATGCTTCGGAATAATGCTTTCCTGCCGTGGCATCCTCAGCTTTCTTCAGCAGTTTTTCCATCTTTTCCCGTTTTTCACGGGCTTCCTTGGACTCCTTTTCCACCGTAGGCTTGGAGGTTTTGCTTTGTGAAACCGCCTGCTCTGCCTGCTTCTCGAACGATTCCAGGTTGGTAAGGATACCTTGCGCTTTCTGTACGGGTGCACCGACAGCCTGCAGGAATCCTGCATCCAGTTCTTCCGGCGTACCGTTCAGGATGAGCGGGACAATGCGTTCTCCGGCCTTTACTCCCGACCGTCTGGGAACGACGGCTACCGTCAGATTGTCGTTTACCCGTCTGATGTTGATACTCAGGTCTGTGCCTGCCGTAATCATTTGGTTGATTGCTTGAAAAAACATAATGGTAAAATTTAAAATGTTATACATAAGTTTCCTTGAAAAAATCCTTCAGGATTCTCTGCCTGTCCGGATTCGAGGCGATGCCTTTCAACGGTTCCAGATAGTAGCCGATACGTCTGGGCCCGTCTGTCGTACAGGGAGGCTGTCTTTTGACAGGTGTTGTCCAGTTTGTGGCAGGCCATGCAGCCGGCATGACCGGAGCCGAGGAGGTAAATGTGTAAGTTCTCATATCTTCTGTATTTGATGGTTATACAAGCATGCCCATGACAATCAGGACAAGGATTGTTTTCAAGACAAAGGTGAATGTCCTGAAGGCGAGACGGACCAGTGTTCCGGACATAAGGAACAGGACAGACAGGTACACGGGAATGACGCCCTTGCAGTAAAGCAGGCATATTCCCGTAAGCAGAACCAGTGCGACCACTTGCCTGCAGATGTTTTCGATGAATTTCAGTTTCATGTCTTTAAATTTTTAAGAATGAATAATCCCATCGGGATATGTTTTCCCGATTTTATAGGCCTCCGGCCCTTGGATTGCCTTTTTGCGCAAGGCTTGGCAAAAGAAAATACCGCAGCGAAGCGAGGATGATTTTCTTTTAGCCGACCAGCCCCTGAAAGGGGCTGCCTTGCGGCAAAAACGAGGCAATCCAAGACCTTTGCCGCTTAAAAGCGGAAAAACGTATCTTGTACATATATAAAAAAGAGGCACAGACCCCAGTCTGCACCTCTTCTGTTCCGTACCTTCCGCCCAGCCGTCTATATGGAACCATGCGGCCGTTCATCTTCCGAAAGTTTCCGGAAAATCTCACCGGTAACTTCATTTACCGTTTCCAATACACCATCCAGGAATTCTTTCTGTGTGAGTTCTCCCTGTTCAATCCGTGCCAGCTCTGCTTCCCAGCCGGAGGTGAGGGAGGCGTCAGCCACTTTCATTCCGCGTACCGTTTCATATAAAAGAAGACCTTTCGGGGTCGGGATAATGTATTTGCCCGAATACCGGATATATTTACGCTCCAGAAGCGTACGGATGATATTCGTGCGCGTGGATGCGGTTCCCAGACCGGTCTTGTCCATATAGTCTGCCAGTTCCTCATCCGTATAAGGGGCAGCGGGCAGCGATTTCCTGTGTATAAGACTGCATCCCGTTACCGGCAGTTTCTCCTCCCGAAAAAGTTCAGGGGATACGGGACAGAGGTCGTTGTCTTCTGCGACAAGCCGTTCCCTCTGAAAGATACCGAGCCACCCCGTTTCCAGAATACGGTATGTACGGATTCGGAACTTGCGTGCGGCACAGACCGCTTCAACCGTCGTATATTCCACCTTGCAGGGCGGCATGAACGTTTCAAGCATCCTGCCGACAACAAGGGTGTAAACCAGCCTTTCCTCCCTGTCCAGTTCCCCCGGCTGTATGCCGGTGATGACAATGGCATGATGCTCCGCCGTGTCCTGATTTCCGGTTACGCCTTTCCTTGCAGCAAGGTCGACCATACCGGCATATTGACGGAATTCCTTGCCGGACAGCAGCTTTTCCATAACCGGAGGCAACATGTCATACACGTCTCCGGGCAGCAGACGGCTGGAAGTGCGCGGGCAGGAGATCAGTTTTTTCTCGTACAGGCTTTGGGTAATTTCCTGCACCCGTATGGCTGTCAGGTTATGGTAACGGTTCGCATCCTTCTGAAGCCCGGTCAGGTTATAAAGGGCAGGTGCGGTGATTTCCTCAGTCCGGCTGCTGACCGCCGTGATACGGGCATATCCTGCCGCCTTGCAGTCCTCGTAAAGTTCCAGGGCATCCCGGCGGTTGCAGAAATCTTCCACATGCCGCATCTTTATTATTTTCCCGTTCTTGCAGAGGCTGACGAATACGGGCCAGCTGTCTGCGGGAATGTGATTTTCCCTTTCCCGGTACCGTCCGCTTATCGCTGCCAATACAGGGGTCTGTACCCTTCCAAGCGAGTTGTTCCCGAAACCGACCGCCTTGCAGACGGCATAGCTCGAATTGACTCCAAGAAGCCAGTCGGCCTTGTTGCGGCTGTCTGCCGCCAAAAACAAGTTGTCGAACAGGCTGCAAGGACGAAGGTTTTCCATGCCTTTGGCAATGGCTTCGTCCGTCAAGGAGGAGATCCACAGGCGGAGGCAAGGTTTCCTGCATCCCAAAAAACGATAAAGATACCGGAACAGCATTTCCCCCTCGCGGGAAGCGTCGGTTGCCGCAACAATGGTGTCACACGCATCGAACACCCCGGCTATCACCTTCAACTGGAGCACCGCATTGATGTCGGGATTCCATCCCGTGTCCGTCTTTACATGCCGTACCGTCAGAAAAGGAGGCGGCAGCAGTGGGAAGTTCTCCCGCTCCACCCATGCCGTACCGGTATCTTTCGGCATCGCCAGGGAAAGCATGTTGCCGTATGTCCATGTTACCATGTATCCGTTTCCGCTCATATATCCGTTCTCTTTTCTGTCAGCTCCCAAAACCCTTGCTATCTCTCTGCCCACATTGGGCTTGTCAGTCACTATCGCTATCATATTCTTTTTCCTTTTAATGTTCCGTACCGTCAGGAACGGCACGGAACGTGAGTTATACTTATTGTTTCCCGGTCAAACTGCCGCCTCCTCCTTCTGACGGAGACCGTTTATTTCCATGACCGGCCTGCCGTTGCCGTCGGGTACCAGCTTCAGCGTGGCATCCATTGTCAGGCTGAGGACCGAAATATGGAGTTTCAGCGGAACGATGCCCGTTTCCTTTCCTTGCAGCAACAGTTCCATGTTGCCTTCCGCTTCCAGTTGTTTCTTACTGATACCTGCGGCCTTCAGACCGTCCCAGTCGATATCTTCCGTCTTATAAATATGACGGGTATTCTGATCCGTATTCATACGATTCGTTTTTTTTAGGTTTGTATGATTGATTCTGTTTCTCTCCGGGCAGGTCTATACCGCCTGCGATGCACCCTTCTTCTGCTCCTGCTGCTGTCCCTGTGCGGTCTCCGTCTGTGCGGCACGGCGGGAAGTGTCTCTGCGGATGTCCGGATTTTCCTGAAAATACTGCAACTGCCCGGAATAGGGATTGACTTTCAGGTAGGAACTGAAGGTCTGCCCGTTGTTTTTCAGCCCTTCGACAAGCAAAGTCTTGCCATCCTGGAGGTTCGCTTTTTCCTGTGCCGTGAACACGTGCCCGTAAACCTCCGCCGGAATACGCGGTGCCTGCTGCTCGTTGAATCCGTTCGGCGTGCGTGAATACATCGTCCTGCCGGTATTCATATCCAGCTTGACGAACGAGGAGAATTCCTCCCCGTTGCGTCCGATCATGTTTTCCAGATAGACCGGCTGTCCCTTGCGCAGGGTTTCCCTGTCTTCGGCAGTCAGCTGCACGTTGCAGATTTCCTTTGGAATATAAATCTCTCCGGTTTCCGGATTGTGCCGCGTGTAGTTCGGGCGCCCCGTAACCTTGTCTATCGTTACAAAGGACGAGAAGGTGTCATTCCTGTTCCTGAACTTCATGTCTTCCACCAGGATGGTATGTCCTTCGCTGAGCATTTTTATCTGGGTGGGCGAGAGAGGCACGCCTCCGATGGAACGTTCGTTGAAAATCTGGTTTTTCGGAAAGATGAATTCCAGCCCCCTGCGCTCGGCACTGTACTGGAGTGTGGCATCGAATTCCTTGCCCGCTTTGGAAGTCATGCCCTCCACTTTGACAGGCTGTCCCTCCTTCAGCAGCCTGATCTCCTCTGCGGTAAGTTTGACCCCGCTCACTTCCTGCGGGATGTAAACGTGCTCCTGACGGACGGCAACCAGCTCGTTGGTGCTCTTGTCGATGGAAATCAGACAGGGGGTATATTCACTGCCGCGCAGGTTGAGTTCCGCCACACGCCCCATGTTGCCGGTCTCACGCAGGTTCTTCTTGTCCTCCTCGTTAAAGTTAAACCCGAAATAAGGACGTTCCAACTGCGGTTCCTTGCGTATGCCGTGAATGGCCAGTCCCACCTGTCCGTCCTGTTGCGGGATGAGTGAGAGCCTTGCATCCAGTTTGGCTGTCAGCAAACCGGAAAGATGGATGGTCAGGGGCACCAGTTTGTTGGTCTTGTAGCCCTTCAGCATGGAATCAAGGAGTCCCTGCTGTTCCAGCGAAGCCTTTGAGATTCCGACCTTTTCCAACTCCTCCCAGTTGACCATGTTCTCATTATACCGGTAACGCGGTCCTTGCGACTCCTGCGCTGCCTGTTGAGCCTGAGGCTGCTGCTGTTGCTGTGCCGCCTGCTGTACTTCGCTCTGTTGCAGGGGTTCCTGCGGTTGTGTCTCTTTGTCTGCCATAGCTGTTTTTTCTTTTTGGTTTACACTTTGTTCCTTCTTGTTTTCTCTCGGACGGATTTCGTAGCGTTTGAGGAACTCTTTCACCGCATCCGTCTGCTTTCCCTCCGACAAATCCCTGATGGCCTGCTTGTTCACCTTGTAGTCGTGGTAGGTCATGCGGAGCAGGCGGAAATGGGTAGGTTCCTTGAGCTGGCTCCAAAAATTCTTGATGAAGTTTTCGAGAATACTCGAATTCTTGTCGAATTTCAGGAATGAGTTTTCATTCTTCTCGTCCGCCGGAACCGTCTTCGCTTTTCCGTCCTTGTCAATTTCACTGACAGCCTGTACTCCGAATTTCGGATCGTTCTTGTTATGAACCAGCATCAATTCCGTAATCTGTTCCACCGGAAGAGCATCACTTCCGGCCTTCGGCTTCCGGGTCCGTTTGGGCTTTTCGTTCGGGGTCTTTTCTTGTGCCATACCTTTTCTTTTAGGGGTTAATGAATTGCTTTGACGCTTCAAAGGTATGGGGTATTTCCAAATAATATGCTGATTTTCAAAAAGGTGTCATCAGATGTCATCAAATGTCGTCAGATGTCATAAACATGACTGTTTCCAACGGCTAAACCGTGAACGGAGAAGAAGGGAAGTGAATAAACGGAAAGAGAGAAGATACGTGAGGCAGAAGGGAAAAAGCCTGCACATCCGACACCAGAAAAAGAGCAGGCGGGCAGGCAAGACAAAACCATGCAGAACAGAGGGAGCTGAAGCCCCCTGTCTTCTCATGCCTTCCGCTTTTTTACAGCAAGACTTTCATAAGACCTGTATTCCGGCTGGATATGTGGAATTTCATGGATTATGAAACACGGCCTCTTCAAGCAGCCCATATCCTTTATCCATGCGTCACGTCGGTCGCAGTTTGCCCCTGTAATCGTTTTTCAAATCGAATCTGGATTGCCGCCGCATTCTTTTTCGTGAAAATTTTCCACGGCGAAGCCGCAAGGAAAATTTCCACGAAAAGATTCGGCAAATGCGGCCGGCAAGACAAATTCGATTTTCCTTTGATGAGGGGGAAAACTGTATCGCAAACAAACCTATCTGGAAATCCCGTGCAGGCTCATTCTCTTGTAAAGGGTCGGGCGGCTGATTCCCAACAAGGCCGCTGCCTGTGTCAGGTTCCCTTTAGAGATGGAAAGAGCCGTCTTGATCTGCTCTATGTTTCTTCTTTCATCTTTCTGCAAACACTTGTCTATCTTCTCTTTCCCCATGGGGTCAGAAACGGACTCTCCCGTATATTGGAGCCGTAAGGAATTGGGGGTAATCAGTTTTCCTTTGCATATCAATACCGCCGCATGAATGACCTGCTTCAGTTCCCGTACATTTCCCGGCCAACTGTATCCCAGCAGCATCTTCTTTGCCGGTTCGTCAAAATCCAAGACCTCTTTCCGGAGCAACCCGCAAGATTGCTCCCGGAAAAAATCCGCCAAAGGCAGTATGTCCTCCAGGCAATTATGCAATGCAGGTACGGTGATGGTAAAATCCTGAAAGCGATAAAGCAGATCCTTCCGGAAACGCTTTTCCGCAACAGCCTCCTGCAAATCCTCATTGGTGGCCGCAATGATGCGCACATCCATCAGCCTGTCCCGTTGTCCGCCTACCGGACGATACCGCCGTTCCTCCATGGCACGCAACAGCATCCGCTGCGTTTCTATCGAAAGGTTCTCCACCTCATCCATGAACAGGGTGCCTCCCTGCGCTTCCTGAAAATATCCTGCCTTTTCCTCTGTGGCTCCGGTAAACGCCCCCTTGACATGGCCGAAAAAGGCGGAAGGTGCCAGCTCTTTGGACAAACTGCCGCAATCGACCGTTACATACGGCTTGCCGGATCTAAGGCTCTGCCTGTGAATCTTTTTTGCCAGGTGTTCCTTTCCCGTTCCGGTGCTTCCCAATATCAGTACCGTCATATCCGTCGGCGCTACCATGTGAATGTACCGGTTCAACTCGCAAAAAGGGGTGCTTTTGCGTTCATAGATTACCTTGGTGAAAGCCTCGTTCACCGTCCTTATTTTTTTGATGACGGGCAGCAGCCTGGTTTCAACCAGCGGTTTGAGGATATAATCTTCCGCACCCAGCTTCATGGTATGAACCGCAGAATGTATCTCTTCATAATTAGTCATCATGATGAACGGATGCATATAGCCGTTCTCCCTCATCCACTGCAACAGCGTGGTACTTTCCCCGTCAGGCAATCTTAAATCCGCCAATACGATGTCATCCTCACGGACGGATGTCCCAATGATCTTCTTAGCCTGTGCCAGCCTGTAAGTCCTTACAGTATCCAAATCCGCCTTCTGCAAAAAATTGCAGATATAATTACAGAACAAGACATTGTCCTCAACAACAATTACTCTCATAAGCTTTCTTAGCCTGTTGTGCCAAACATATTATTTCTTTTCCTTTATCCAATACCTGCTGTACAGTCCGCCCGAACTCGTCCACAGAAAACTCTCCCGAATCCTGAAGCAGTGCGAACAACTCACGCAGCGGCTTGCCGGCATGAATGATCTCCCATGAGCCTGTCAGATGATGTATCCATTCTTTCAGTGCCTCATGATCATTCTTTTCTGCACATTCAGCCATAGCCTCCATATCCTTCCTTGTCTCCCGAATCAGGGTATCCAGCATCTTCCTCCTGTTCCCATATTTCAGCAGGGCATCGAGGTCTATCTGTTCAGACTGCCTTTCACTTCCCAGACATTCCGTACATACCTGCAAAAGTTCTTCGGCGGAAAACGGCTTTTTCAAACAGCCCGAAAACCCTGCCGCATACAAATCCCCCGTATCGCAGTTTCCCGATGCGGTACTCGCGATAACCGGAATGCTCCGTGAGTTTCCCACATTGGCCATGCGCAGGAGCTTCAACACCTCGAATCCGTTTGTCCGGGGCATTTTCAAATCCGTAATCAAAAGGTCATAACTGCGGCTGCGGACATGCTCCATCAGATCACGCGTGTTCTCACATACCGTGCAAGCCACCCCGTGATACGCAAACATTTCCCTGATTGCCGCCAGCAAAACGGTGTCATTGTCCAATACCAGTACCGTATAGGACCGTACGGGAATCCGGCTCCTGCCGCTCTCCGCCATCGCTTCCTCTGCCACAGCCAAAGGAAGACAGACAGTGAACCGGCTGCCCACCCCTTTCCGGCTTGCCACTTCAATCCTGCCGTCCAACAATCCGACCAGACCTTTTACTATTGAAAGTCCCAGTCCGACCCCTTCTTCCGCAATCGCATTGGGAAGCCTCTCGAATGCAGTGAAAATGCGTGTCTGCTCCTCATCGTCCATTCCGGTGCCGGTATCTTCCACGATAAGCGTCAATACGCCCTGGTCAAATTGTGTGCGAACCGTAACACTTCCCCGCTCCGTAAACTTGATTGCATTGGACAACAAGTTGCTTCCTATCTGTATTATCCTGTCCCTATCTCCTATAACAACCGCATCTCCGGCACTCAGCACGTTCAGCAAAAGGTTTTTTCCTGCCGCCAGCGGCATAAAATCCGTTTCCAAAATCTCGGTGACGGAACATAACCTGAACGGGACAGAAACGGCCTTTTCCCTGCCACTCTCCAACCGGAAAAATCCCAACAGGGAACTCAGCATGGAAGACATGTGTCCCACCACCTGCCGTATGTTCCGGCTGTATTCCCTGCACTTTGACACTTCTCTTTCCGTGGAAAGCAATTCCGCATAGCTGCTGATAGAAGCAAGCGGCGCACGCAAGTCATGGGTTACGGCCAGCATGATTTTCTTTCTTGCCTCAATCAGTTCCTCGTTTTCAAGAACGGTCTGCTCCAACTGACGGACTGTGCCTTCCAGCCTTTTTTTATAACGGTTTATACGCATCATATCCCGGTGTATCACCATATAGGACCATATCAGCAGCAAAACCATGAATGCCGTCAGACCGATGACCGTGGCAAATGACCGTTTCCCGGCTTCCGCAACTTCTTCTTCCTGTCTCTTCAATTCCGCTTGTACCGTTCCATCCATATTCTCAATCATCTGCCGCAACTGAACGTTCAGCCTTCTGTTCATCCCATCCAAGCTGTCCGTCCGTTCTGCCAGCTTCCGGGCATACGCCTGCTGTCTGCCCACCACGCTCCGGTTAAGTTCATGAAGCATGGAGGCGGCAGAAGGAGAATCCGCCTTGTGGCGTTTTGCGAACAATCTCTTCAGGAATCCCCCTTTGGGGGCATTTTCCCGTTCACTCTGTCTGGCAATGGCCGGAATCTGCGCTGCAATTTCCCGGTCGGCTTCCTCCTGCCTATGTACCCAATATATGATTTCCCGCATATACCGCTCCTTGGCTCTCCACAAATTACGGATGCTGTCTGTATGTGAGCCGGAAGAGGAGTACCTCAAGCTACACAACAGGCTGTCAATGTGCCGTCTCCGTTTCTGAAATAATAAAAAATCCTGCTCACTCCACTCCATAAAGGTTTCACAGAAGAAAGAAAGCCTGAGCATTTTCACGTATATATCATTTATCTCATGCTTTTTCCGGTTAATCATCCGTACTTCCATTTCCCTGGCCTTAGTTTCTTTCCATTCGCAGATGCCAACGTAAATAATACCACTTATGACTACAATCTTGGCCATATATCCTACCGCTATTTTGGCGAGAAGCGGTTGCAGGCGCAAAGATTTCAACAATTTATTCCTACTTTCCAATTATTCACTTTTTAATTCATTATATTCTATTAAAATTATTTGCAAAATAAACCGACTGGTCGGTTTATTTTGCAAAGATAAGCCTTTTCCAAGAATAATGAAAAAAAACAGGTTCCAGCAAGTAAAGTTTTATCATTTATCAGTCTAAAAGACAACGGAATGAACTGAAAGGGAGGAAAAGGAAAGGAATGCGGGCCTAAATTTCCGAGAACATCCCCAAGAAAGTCTTACCAATAGAAGTGTTCAATGCCTGTCTGCTGAACGCCTTGGCATCCTTCAAACTTATTTTATGACCATAAGCCACATTGGAAAGAAAGTCCTGTTCCCGGATAAGGAGTTGCTGATACATTTGTGGAAATTCGTCCATATATTCATGGGCGGAGGAAACAAACTGCATATAACATATCAGGAGATTGCCATTCAGATGTTTTGGAAAACTGTTTATCACCCGTTCTATCGGATTCCTGTATTGCCTTAAAAACTCATTCCAATCCTTGTCAGCCAAGGAATACATTTCACAAGAAATCTGCGAGTCGGGGAAAAAACGCATTCTGACAACCGCATCAATCAGTTTCTTTTTGGAAGGAAAGTAGTGTATGACAGCCCCTTTGGATTTATGCACGGCAATAGCCACATCGCAGAATGAGGTCTGCTTCATTCCTTTTGTGATGAATAACCTGTATGCCTCCTCTATAATCCGCTGTTTCAAATTCGGGTCCATCCTACTGCCTATATTATAAAAAATAGCACAGACGCAATCAACATCCAAACATGGTAGTGGAATACCTAGAGACGAAGTGACGCACCTGTGCTATATATTTTAATATAGCGCAAGCTGTCATATTCCATCTTGTCTCTTTGAAATTTTCCACTTTTCGTTTGGAAGATGATATATGATACTATACTATGTCGTTTTAACAGCGCAAAAATACGTTATTTATCGTTTATTTCCAAATTTATACGACACTTAATAGCACTGTTCCATAAGAAAAGCGTCCGCTTTCAGGGACAAGCAGCAGTATTTTTTCTCCCGGCATGAGCTTATGTGTCTTCCAGAATTGATCCAGAATCGCAAATATGGCTGCTGAAGCAATATTTCCGACTTCCGGCAAATTAGTGAACCATTTGCTCTTGTCGATTCCAATCCCCACTTGTTCAAGCTCATTTATTATTTTATCATAAAAAAACATGGAAGAAACGTGAGGAAGAACATAGGAAATTGTATCCGGCAATACATTATGTTTCTCAAGACAATACTTAATGTGCTTAGCCCAATATCGTACAGCATAGTTTCCCAGCAGTTTTACATCTTGTTTTACAACAAACAGTGAACGGTCTATCCTTTCCTGACTGCTGAATGATTTCCAGCTTTTCAACTCCCCGTCATCTTTACTCTCTGCTCCCATAAACATACACGTGGGCAATTCATTCGCAAATGAAGTCATTTCCACCCACTCAACTTTTAAAGTCTTTTCCTTACCCGGTTGATTCTGAAGCAATACAGCACTGGCGCCATCGCTCAACATAAAACGCAGAAAATCTTTCTCCAGTGCCATATAGGGCTGTGTTCCTATATCGGCACATTTTTCATATTCAATATCATAGTTCTTTGAAAGCAGTGTAGCCGAAGTCAATTCTGAAGTACTACATATCGCATTCTTTTTTTCTCCTGATAAAATACCCCAAAAGGCGGTTTTAAATGCCTGAAGGCATGACAAGCAGATACCTGAAGCAGAAAAGATTTCCATCGGCTTGTTTTTCAGCAATCCGTGAACCATAGAAGCATGGGACGGAAGCATCTGATCCGGACTTGAGGTTGCACATGCCAACAATTCAATATCCGACTCCGAAACAGAAGAATTCTGTAACAGCTTCCGTATTGAATCAGCCGCCATTTCCGCATTTGTATGCGTTATTTCCTGTCTTTTTGTGAGTGCATAATAACGTTGTTTGATACCATTCTGCTTTAAGATGACAGGCTTAACTCTTGAATGTTTTCCTGCAATCAATCCTAAAAACTCTTCCATGTCCTCATTAGAGACCGGTTTATTAGGGAAATAACAAGATGTTCCCGTAATAAAAACATCATTTTTCATTTTCTTACTTGTTTTTAATTAGAAAATATATAAAGTACAATTGTTCTCTTAAGGAATTCACATCCAATCCATTTCTTAATGCATCCTGATATGATTTACCCAAGAAAATCAATCTGATTTGTTGAACAAGCAAATCTGTATTGCAAGAGCTGCGTATCTCACCGTCCTTTTGTGCTTTGACAACAACCTGTCTTAACTGCGCCATCTCATTTTTTTCAATCTCACTCAGCATCTGGTGAAATCCGGGATAATATTTTTCAGCCTGCAAAATCAGACTCATATACGCACGCGTACCATTAATATTAGCTTCCGGCATGACAAACTGAGAAAGTCTATCCATTGCTTTTGCAATGTTGTCAACATATTGATTGAAGTATTCGAATAAAGACAAACCTGACAGATTATCTGACGCATGTTTTACCCGCTGCACGTCTAAAATATAAACGTTGATGACATCTATAAACAATTCCTGTTTTGTCGGATAATGATAAGAAGTACAGCCTCTTGACAGATTAAGGCTTTTCTCTATATCCTTTAGGGGGACCATGCTGTAATCTTTTGTCAGAAACTGTTTGAATGCAGTCTCCCTTATTAAAGCTTTTGTTTCTGAACCTTTTGTTCCTTTCATGATAATCTTTTTTAGTATCACACAAAAGTAGTTTTTTTAGATGAAAATACATTTGGTTTTTAATATTATTAAATATGTATGCATTTTCAGATAAACTAAATGAACCAAAGGCTTTTATAAATCAATAAACACTTTCATGATACCTTATCGCAACATATTTTTATCCATAATTTCCTGTACCATCATAATTTTGGCTATATTTGTTTTCAAATAAGCCGATTAGTCGGTTTGTTCGGCATAGAGGAACCCAAACAGAAAGTGGAATTTCAAAACAGAGATGTTCCTCTATGTCTTTGTTATTCCATCTTCCGGCAACCGGATTCTATCCCTGTTCCACCATATCCCTAAAAAATACCGACCGGATGGTATTTTTTTTACGGCAAAAGTATAAATATATACCATAAAAACAAAGGGAAAGGCCAATTATGCATTCTATCGGCAAAGAAATGCCTATGAAATATACATAATCCGCTTTTCCCTATGAGAAACATTATGTTACCGGCTTATCTTGAAGGCATCTTCATCTTAACCTGTACTCCCTGTGAGTTTAAAACACGAACCGGTGTTTTTTCTCCGGCTTTCAAATAGAACAGAAGATAATCTTTCGCACGCTGGGACTCGAAGAGACCTTTTTCACGGTATTCGGCAATCCACTTTTGGATCATCGGAATCTGCCAGCGGTTCATCAAAATATAGTAGCCGAAATAATACTCCAAATCGCTCAGGAAAATATTGAGTTTCAGGTAATCCCACCAGAACTGTTCTTTCTTTTTGCTTTTGGCATTGAGTATGATAACCTGATGTTCATAAGTGTCACGAGGATTTTCCCAATCCTGTTGCGAAACAAATACATCGGGAACCACATTATCGGCATGGTCTTTTGCCGGAATGAAGTGAGACAAGGATTCGATGGAATCCTTTATCTTTTCATATAAGGATGGTTCGTACTCTTTGTTGTACAGTATAACATCCCGCAAACGGGTGGAAGTGAGATGGGTCACCACGGAACGTCCTATCATACAGTGATCCGGAACAGTCATTACCGATGCTAGCCTTTTCATGAATCTGATTTCCGCTTTTGCCTGTTCTTCCTTATCCGATTTTTTGAAAGGATAATCTGACCAGGCAATCTTCCGCATTCCCCGATGCAGGTCCGTAATCTGCAAACCCGCATAAGCGCAGAAAATGGAAGCACGAATAATCTTGAAGATAGGGGTACGGTCACTCTCGTGTGCCACGTAAGGCAGATTTTCCACTCCAAAAAGCATTTCATTTTCCGCTATCAAGTCGGCAGAGATTGTCTTGCCTTCTTCCAGCCGTCCCTTAATCTTGAAATTACGTTTTTGATATCCCCAGGTGTGAACAGGCCGCGTAGCTATCAGCGTCACACAATAATTGCCATTTTGCGGCGTGAAATCTACATTTTGCGGCGTTGCATTGAGCATCAGTTCGTTCAGCAACTTAATCTTTTGGGTATAGTCCATAAACTATTGGTTTTAAGTGAAACATTTTGTTAACAGTGCAAATGTAGGCATCAAGTTTCGTACCGGAGTTCCGTTTTTCGCCGAAAATCACTGCAACCTCAATAATATATTCTATTTTCATTCGAGCAAACACTTTCCGTTCGGCAACAAACCGATTAACGGGTCTGTTTTTGCAAATATATCTTTTTCCCTTCAAACAAGAGGAAAATGCAGGATTTATTTTTCAGAAAACAATACATAAACAGGCTACGCAATCAATCCGCAATAAAAAGGGAGCATAAAAGAACGGTGGCAAAGGATACCAGAATCTGACGGGAGACTATAAGAACGAGATTTCCGTATCCGGCAATACATCGGAAATATTTTCAACCGGATTGATGGAAATTTTAGCAGCATGTAACCAAGACAACTTTTGCTTTAGTTTTTGCATCCAAATACTCATACGGACCTTATGTCCTTTTTCATCTGCCACATCCAGTTCTATACAGGCAATGACGACTATCTTTTTCTGCCTGTCAAGCAGCAACCGGTTAATCAAGGTAAAAAAATCTTCATCGTTGGTTGAGAAACGTGCCGCATTGGTTGCCGTGGCAATCGTGTCCCTGACTTTGACAGCAATCCTGCGCATCAACTCGTCGCCTTTTGCCTGAAAAACTTTCTGAGTCTCCGCATCGTGCGTATGCCCCCTGTAATTCTTCACCTCGACCAGAAACAGCTGTCTGTTATCGTGAATGCCCAAGAAGTCCACCGCCTTGGTAGGTTGCAAGGCATTGCTTACCTTTTTGTGTGCCAAATGTTCATCGTACTTGACTACAGCCCATTGGGGAGAGCTGAACTTGAAGCTTATACCGCTTTCCTGAAAATTACTCATATCTGCTGATGAATTGCTGTTCCAAATCGTAAAAAGCCGCATATTCCTCCAATATCGGATTGTTCTGTATGCCTGCCAAGGTGTCGCTTTCCTCTACCAAGATTCCCTTATCTTCCTTTTTCAAGCCGAAGAACTTGACGGATATGTTCGTGTGCTCCTTGTATTCGGAATAGAGAGAAAGCGTATGTGTAAGCAGGTAGTCGTGAGTGGCAACGAAAATCTGCAAGCCGCATTTCTGAAGCACACGGATAAACTTTGCCACGACTTTCACAAGAGCCGGATTCAGGTTGGCTTCGGGCTCGTCCCAGAACAGGATGGTGTCCGCATTGATTTCCCCATTCAGTATGAGGTACAAGATGGAAGCCAGCTTGCGGAGTCCTTCCGCCACCAAGTGCGCTTCCATGTTCCCTTTTTCTGTCTGTATATAGAAACGTCCGTTCATCTGCAAGACCTTGAACTGCAATTCCTGCTCCAGCAACTTGATAGCCGGTTTCAACGGATTGTCTTCCGACTCACGCAATATGGGGAGTGACAACGCGTGTGCCAGGTTGATATACGTTTGGTCAAATGAGATTTCACGTTTACTGCTCAAACCGATAAAGCCTTCGAACAAAGAGAACATCTCACGTGGGGGAATATAGATAAAGTGGCGGTCGTCCCACTTTTCGTCCGTTTCTAATTTTACAGTTGTTTTGGATGCGGATGAGAAGCTGTATTGCAACAGTTTGCCGTCTATCGTGACTGTAATGTTTGCCCTGCCTGAAGGCACTCCCTTGTTGACCAGGTTGCCTATGACATCCGGCTTGAAATAAAATATCATGTCTTCCGCCAAGATATACTCAAACTGTTCCTTGGAAGCTGAGTTCTTGCCGAGGAAGTCATGGCGTGCCTGCAAAGTTGCCGCCAAGCATTTGAGAACGTGCGTCTTGCCCGTACCATTCTTGCCAATAAGGACGTTTATCCCTTTGGTGAAATCAAACCGGGTATTTGCAAAGCCTGTAAAATCAGTTAATAATATGCTGTTAATCATTGAATATGTTTCATTTATACTAAGTAACTACAAAGGTAATTTAAAAAACGGAAGCGACAAACCCGGTTTTAAAAAAGTTATGATTATTAGCCTTATATTTTAGAACTATCAATGATTTGCTGACAGCACCGGAAGCCCGTATTGGCGGAGGGAAACTTGATTTCAGTCTTATTGATGATACTCATGGATTTTCCCTTATTGACGATGAGAACCGAAACGAGTTTATTGGTTCATTCCAAAAAATTGAGGAATTGGATTGGGATGCCATAGCAACGGACAAAGGGCAGGATTACAAAAGGTATAATTAAGAATAAAAAAATCAAGCGTTATTTTTCAGATGACCTATGGAAGAAAGGCGTTAAGAAATTCAGAATTACTCAGCGGAACAGGTGTTTTGGTTATGTGGATAATGGCGTTTTTTATGTGTTGAGGTTTGATTTGGACCATGAGTTGAGCGATGTGGGGTGATGCTTTGTACAACCTTGGTGTATACGTTTATAGAATAGTAAACTGTCCAAAAACTCATATTCTGTTTACATGCATTATGCTATGTTTTAGATAAGAATTCTTGGACAGTTTGATTATACCTTTTTCTATTTTAGTTCTTTTACTAATTCAACAAATAATCACAGATTTATAAAGATTGGCATTTTGCTTATCTCTATACATTTTCAAAGGAAAATTTAAGTATTGCAAATCCTAATACTAATACTCATAACCAGCGGATTATAAATCCGCCGGGACGGGAATCGTTATGGAGTATGGTATGTTCCATAACGATTTTTGACAATCAGTTGTACTAACTGTTACCAGTATAGAGAATGTTTTCAAGATGATTTTATTTAATCATAAATTCATTTCCATATGGATAAAATTTTTCATCTATCCATAGTTTGGAGTAGTCTGATAATTTGTAAATTTCAGGCTTATACAGATTCAACACCTTATCCAAAACTTTCTCTCGGAATATTATTCCATCTCCATATTCTACGCTATCTAAAACGAAAAAATTCTGTTTGATTGAACAGTCTTTCAGTTTCATGTCAGGATATACTGTAAAACAGGTACCTAGTTTTTTCTGAAAGTCACTCTGATATGTTATGCCTTTTCCGAAATGAAAAGAATCGTTGTCAAAATGATTTATACGTAAAGCGTAGTATTTTTTATCCGTTAGAGTTTCGTTTTTCTTGTTTACTACCTTGACAGTTGCAACATCATATTTATCAATGAACCCATTTTCTTGAAGTAAAGACAAAAACTCTTCCGATACGATTTTGAGTTTTATACTGCATTTATCAAGAAAATCAAATTGCAAGATTCCCGGTTTTTTGTTGCATACGAGGTATAAGACTGATGGTAAATTTTCTTCCCATCCATTCTTGTCTTTCCACATCCATTGTCCGTGATTTTGAAACTTCTGCCTTTTACTCTCATCGTAGGTATCACAAACATCAGATTTACCATACTCCAATAATCCTTTAGGAAGTTTATCTATCCCATATCGCCAAATATAAAGCTCTTCTGTATTCATAAATACTATTATCTTTTCGTTAATATTAATGAAAGTTATTGATAGAAACTGGTTCTCCTGTATAATAGGCGGACATCTTTTGCCGAAAATCATTTTGTAAATTTCGGATGCGGTTTATAGCGTTAGCTTTAGCTACATCAGGTTTTATATTCTTTTTTTCAAATTCATACATTGCTTCTATATTTTTTATTTCTTTATCAACAGTTACATTGTAGTCAGGGTGAGAGCCGCAGTGAAAATATTGTAAGCTATTTTTTAAGGCAACTTCTTTACTATTGGGTAAGAAAACGCCATTGGATGCGGAATCACGACCTCTCAGACCAATTTTCTTAAAGAAATCACTATTTTCTTTCCAAACTTGTTCTGGAATAATGTGATGCGCCTGCCATTCTGTACTTCTATTCCCGTTTGGTCCGAAAGTTACTTTACCTCCATGATTCATACCATTCTTCTCCAAATTTTTACCTAACCGATAACTGCTTTCTCCAGAAGGATCAATATAGGAATTAGGGTTAGAAACATAACCGTAAATAAGAATTCCCCCAGCCAATCCAATTGGATCATGAGTTAGATAACATCCGATGTCAGCAGAATAGTATCTGAATCTATTATAATATAACCCCGTTTCTGCATCTTCATACTGCCCCTGAAACCTGAACGGGCAATCGTAAGGGGATTTTCCTGTAAAATTAATCACTTTTCCATAAATGTCCAGCGTACAGTCCCAGGTCTTGTTCCCCTGCCCGTCGTACATCTGGATGGGGGTACCCAAGTAGTCAGATACAATAGAACAGGATTTATCACTTTGTATCTTGGCAGTAGGAACCAATGTCTCTTCTTCGAATACCCAAGTTGTTATATTGTTTTTATTAGGAAGCCCATCATTATCTGTAGCAGCAGTAACCCATTCGTGTAGCGGTGTATTGCTGTCCCATACCCAACGTGTGACCTTTCCGAAATACTGCTTTGCGGTGCGCCGTCCCAACGCATCGTAACGGAACTCCACCGGTCTTCCGTCCGGTCGTATGACCTTCTTCAGCATTCCGTTGGACGTCCATTCGTAGAGCCATCCCGTACCTGTAGCCAGGTAGCGGATGCCGCGTTCCTTCTCCATGCGCTTGCGGTCGTACCTTACGCCCGTTTCCTGCAACTGCTTGAACTCTCGGAAAATGAGGTTACCCTCGTCATCGTAGTGGTAGAAACAATCCGGGTCCTCCAAAAGTTTTCCACCGGCACCGTATTTGCGGTCCTTCCTGTCCGGAGTCCCGAAGAAGTTGCCCACGAAGTCCGGCACGCGGTAAATCACGTCCGTTTCGGAGCCCTGGGTGGTTTCCTGCCGGATAAGGAAGTCGAAACGGTCGTAGTCGTAGCGCATGACCGTTCCCGTCAGCTCGTTCTCCTTGGAGAGCAGGCGGCCCACAATCCCCCACTCATAGCGGTATGCTCCACGCTCGATGCCGCCCGACCGGACCGACTTGCGCACCTCGCGCCCGAAACCGTCGCGCTCGGTGCAGACTGTTACGCCACCGGAGAAGGTGCGCTGCACCTCCAGCCCCGTGTTGTCACGCACCCACGATGCCTGCCAGCTCTCGCCTGCCTGCATGGTCTGCAGGTTGCCTTCCCTGTCATAGGTATGACGGATGTCCGCTCCCAGACTGCTGGTGATGCGGGTGCAGTTGCCTTCGCCGTCATAGGTACGGCTGACAGTGTATTCTCCTTGCCTTTCCTCTGTAATCAGTCCCGTCTTCCTGTCACGGGTGAACTCCAGCAGGTTCTCGCTGTTCTTAGCCTTGACGAGCATGCCGTCCTTGTCATACGTGTAGAGGGAGACCTCCCCGTCATACTGTTCCTCCTTCAGGATATTGTCCAGTCCATCATACTGGTATTCCGTCCATTTTCCTCCGGGACGGTTCACACGGGTAACACGGCCCGCACCGTCGCGCTCGTACTCACGCCGCAGGCCGTCGAAGCCGGTTTCCGCAACGACCTGTCCCAACCCGTCCAACTCGAAGAAATAGTTGTCGCCCGCCTCGTTGCCGATGCGCCGGAGCTGCAACTCGCTGTTGTAGCCGAAGGTGATGTGGTGCCGTTCCTGCTCGCGGCTTTTCAGTACTCCCAACGCCCCATAGGTGAACCTGACCTCGCGGATGTTGTCGCTGGCATGTACCATGTTTCCCATGGCATCGTACTCAAACCGGTGCACATTGCCGTCCGGCTCTTCCAGCCGTACCAGGTTGTCCGCACGGTCGTAGGCATAACGGGTAACGTTGCCTTTCACATCCACCGCCTGTACAAGCCTTCCCCTGCCGTCGTACTCCCACCGGCGAAACAGCCCGTTGGGAAACTGCATCAGTTCCAGATCGTACCTGTCGTTGAACGTGAGCGTGTAAACCCGTCCCTGCCCGTCCGTTATGGTGCGCAGCACGCCTCCCTCGTAGGCATATTTCACAGTCTCTCCGCCCGGTGTGGTCCGGCTGACGACCCGATCCTGTCCGTCATAGTCCCATGAAAGCCTTTTTCCACCCGGAGTGTAGAGCGAGACGAGGTTGCGGTTGTTGTCATAGTCCAGGAAGGTGTCCTCCCCGTTCTCGTCCGTTATCCGGACCGGCTGGCCGAACTCGTTGTAGGCAGTCTTACGGGTATAGCCTTCGGGATTGACCGTGACCTCCAGCTCCTGAAAGCTGTTGTATTGGTGACGGGTAATTCCTCCGTTGGCATCCACTATCTTGTAGATGAGTTTGTCCTCACCGTAATAATATTCGGTTTCGGCATTTTCCCCGTTGCGGATATGGGTATATCCCTTGCCGTAACGGATGAAATATTCCATTACGCCTCCATCGCCCCATGTATGCACACAGCGGGCATTCTCCCCCTTACCTTCATATTCCCAATGGAAGAACATGCCTCCCTGATTGGTGAGCCGTACCAGCAGGTGCCCGCCGGAATAGACGAAATGCTTGCTGACATCCAGCGCGTCAATGGTTTCCACCATGTCGCCCCGGTCATCGTAACGGTAGCGGACCAGCTTCACCTCCTCACCATCCTGATTTACGGAAACGCAGAGCACCCGCCCCGACTCGTCGGTTTCCACTTTCAGGAATTCTCCCCGTGAGGATATGATTCCTGCCAGCCTTCCCCCCGAAGCGTATTCGAAGCGGAGCCGGAATCCGTCCTTCGTGGAAATGCCTGACACCATGCGGTAACCGGAGCGGTTTTCAGGACCGTCAAAACGGTATTGCAACCCCCGGATGTCCGTAAGCAGGTAACCCCGGCCATCGAGTGTCCAAGACAACTGTTCCTTGCGGTCAAAATAGGAATCTCCGGGTTTCAGTACGGGCAGGAAAGACTCCCGTCCGTCAGCATGGCGGAACAGAAAGGCTTCTTCCTCCAACTGCCGTATTCCCAGATTGTAGCTGTGGTGCCAGTTGTATCCCAACGGACCGTCCACGGCGGCATCACTGTAATAGGTACGTTCCCATACGACGGGAATCGGACCCGGAAGCTCGAAGTCCACATTGGTGTGATACACCCTGCCCGTAGCAGCGTCCACCGGCTCGCCGAAAGTCTTGCACTTGATGGGCTGGAGAATGTCCGCCAGCCTGTTCATGCCTTTTTTTCTCAGCCTGTCGATCAGGTTTTGGAAGCGGTCGCCTATCTTCTTCCACATCTTGCCCAAGCCTTTCAGTCCGAACTTCATCGCCAGCGCAAATACATCAATGGTAGGCGGTCCTCCCACAAGCACGGGATTTCCTACGGATGTGATGGTGGAGAGCATGGAAGTGGGGGCAAGCAGGGCCTTGCTCACCTTCCTAGGCTTCCCCTTGCGGGGAATCGTCGGTATTCCCACAATGTTGCATGAGAGTGCCGGATGTGTGAGGGAGGAACAAGGCGCACCGTCCGCCAGGACAGTGGAACTGCCCATCCACATCTCGGACTCGGACATACCGCTGACCAACGGGGCCGGATGCAATACAAATGCCGGCAGATGCACGATGCCGATACCTGCCTGCGCAATCCACTGGTTATGCACCTTGACCGACGGAGCCATACTCTTGAGGATGTTGCACGCCACTCCGGCCACTCCATCAGCCGCAGGCGGCATGGCAGCCGCCATGCCGGCCATGAGGTCTGCCATGAGGTCGTACACCTTGCCTACATGAGGCACAGGCATGATGGGAGAGGGAGGGGTAACGGTAGGATGCATGTCTATCCCGATGGACAGGTCTCCGAACTTGGCGACAGGCATACCCGGCATGGAAGGAAGGATTCCGCCCAGACCCGCCTGAATCTCGTCCAAAGCCGCCTTGGAGGCTGAAAAAAGGTCGGCAAAACCCCGTCTGACGCTGCTGCTACCGGCGGCGTCAGCTATATTCTTGAACACATCTGACATGGTGAGAATTTTTTAGAATGTGAAAAAGAGACAACCGGGTGTTCCAACCGGCACACTCCGGCTGTCCCTGTAAGGACTTACCCATGCATCCTGTGCATAGTCGCTGTTCCAGTCGTTCTCGTCATCCCCTTTTGTACCTTCCAACTTGATGACAAAACTCTTTGCCGGGAAATAAGGAGTCAGGTGAATGTTGAGGAAAATACGGTCTTTCTGCTTCGGATCGCGCTCGAAACGAAGAATCTTGAATTTCTCAATCAAGCGTCCGGGACCCTGTATGCTATCCAAAAACTTGCTGATCTGACCACGCAAATCCCTTTCCGCCTTGCTGTTCCAGTTCTCAAAGGCACGGCGGTTGAGGAAATCCATCAGCACTTTCGTTACCCAATCGAACACACGGACTACGGAATAGGTCTGCAATCCCAAGTTGTCCCCGTTGAACAATGTCTTGGCAGAGAAAGCCATCACCTTGCCGTATTCCTTTACCATCGGAATCAGGCCAATCTTCTCGATTTCGGAAATCTCGCTTTTTTTCAGGTTGAAGGCAACCCCGTCCACCTCGCTCATGGAACCATACTTCTTACCGGCGGTAACCTGTGCCATTACCGTCTTGTACACACTGCCGGCCAATGCCGCAGAAGGAGGAATCAGCAAGTCTTCGGTTTCGCCCAGTTCCGCATAGCGTCCCCGTCCTACCAGATAGTTGCAGGTCATACATACGTTGGACTTGTACACATCGCCTCCCGAAAGATTGGAATCAAAGAACATTTCAATGACATCATCCGGTTTTTCCAGATCAGCGAAATCCGTGTAAATCATCACCTTGTTGTCATGCGCAATCTTTGCCCATTTTTCAACAACCTTGTTGGAGCCCAAATATCCCGGGATAACCAGCAGGGAATAGTTGGTACGCAAGTCCAAACGGTCATAATTCGCACGAAGCTCGTTTGCAATGGCATCGATAAAGAAGGAGTTGTCCAAATCGGTAAGCTGGCTCATCGAAGCGTTCACAATGGAGATATTCTTGATCTTGTCGGAATCCGTATTCTTGTAGAAGAGCATGACCGTGCGGTAGGACTTCTCCAACTGCCTGACCTCTTCCACCGCTTTCAGCTGGTTCTGGGATAGCAGACCGGACACCGCCGCAGACTTCTTCTGGCACAGTTCCACCATCTCGCTGATGGATTTGTTGCCTTTCAACATATCGACCCACATCTCAAGCCGTTTTTCCAGCTCCTTGCGCTCAGCCGCCCGTTCGGGGTCGGAAAGGAATATGTTCCGCCGTGCCTTACGCTCCGGATTCATGTTCTGTATGCCGTCCACGGAAGATTCCAAGACATTGAAACCGCCAAACTTAGCCAGAATCTGCAATTCAGCGTTCAGATTTCTGGACTGCGCCACAGCCTGTTGCTGCTGTATGGCTGCTTCTCTTTGTGTATTCTGTTCGCTCATAACTATCATTCATTAGTGGGGTTAGACTTCTCATTGTTCTTCAAATCGTCCAAAATGGCAGAAATCGCATTGACAAACGCTCCACGTGTCTCCGGATTTTCCAGCACCCGTTGCAGCACCTTGTTGGAACGCAACGACTTCTCCATCCTGTCCGCAAACTGCTTTTCCGCATTCAGGCCGGACAAGAATGAACTCTGCTCCGTCATTTTCCTGACAGAAAAATCACCGACATTGTGGAAACGGAAATTTTCCTCTACGGGAGCACCGTCCGCATCCGCGAACTCGATATCTATTTCCGGCCGGAAATGTGCAAAGACTTCGTCAATGTTGGTCAGACCTGCAACCACTTCGGGAGCCACCGGCTCATCCTTCGTCAGCTGTTCCACCAATAAGGTTCGATTTTGTGGAATTTCCGCAATACCTTCGGAAGCGTCAATCTTCACTTCGTTTCCGCCGATTCCATAATTACCAAGATCCATACTTATTCAATTTTAAATTTAAAATATATATTAATTAAATCTCGCTCAACTGAAAAAACTTCCCCTTCTTCTGGCCTTCGCCTGCTGCATATCCGGATTGTCCACCAGCTCCTTCCAATCCTCCCCAATCCATTCGCAGAGCTGCCGTTCCAATATCCCGACATCAATTGGAGCACGAACCAACCTTCCCGTATGAAGAGCCAGATACGCCGCATAAACGAACGTGGAACTCCGCCTGATTTCGGCAGAAAGGTAGCTGCCTCCTGCCAGGGCAAGCAAAAAATATTCGAAAGCCTGTTCCATCTTTCCATCCTCATAGCGCAGGAAACCACACATGCGATAGCCTTCCATGACATAATAAGGGTCCTTTTGCATGACGGCTTTTTTAGCCATCGTGTCATACAAGGCAACCGCTTCCTCCCGTTTTTTCCCGGCTGTCAGAATGGCCGCTTTCATGGAAACAGCCATTTTCCAATAACTATATCCTGCCGTTTCACCGCCCTGCATCGCCTTTTCCGCCTCCAGGACGGTTTCGTCGCTGTATTTCATGCTATGCTTATATTCCCTGATAGCATAACATGCCTCGGATGCGATAAGCAGAGCGGAAATCCGGATATTCGTATCCTTTATTTCCTGTGCAATATCCAACAGTTTTCGGATTTCCCTGTCCAATAATTTCCAATCCTGCTTTTGTGTAGAATCCATGACAACCGTAACCTGCTGTTTGAACCGATTTTCAGGTGCAATCAGGTCGTTACCGCTATCCGACCGTGCCATCCGGTTATGCAAAGCCGCCGCCATATCGAACTGCGGGCGTATGCAAACCACTTCCCGAGACTCACCCAGCCGGATACTCCTGTTCTTTTTCAAGTCAATGGTTGTCATCCGGATTCCCTGCGGGACACCTTCTTTCAGCACATTGCCGAACCATCCTGTCCGGGAATACCCCCTTTCCTGTTCCGGAGGAAAGTACAGACAGAAAAAGGCATCATCCAACCGGGAGATACATGCCTTGAAACGCAACATCTCTCTCCACAAGTTGCCCGCCGTATGCTCAACCGACACATCAGGAATGTATTCTTCCTTCAGCAGCCCGTCGTGCCGCAGAGCCTTGAGAATATCATACTTCTCCTCAACCTTTTCTGAAAACCAACCCGCATATTCCTGCCAGAGCTGTTCAGTGTATTCCTCGTCATCCCCCCTGTACGGCGTATCAAAACGAAAGAATATGTCATCGAACTGCCCTACCGGAGAACGTTCTATTTCCAGAAACCTGTCTACCAAGTCCACATCATTCTGCCCGACAATCCATACAGACAGTTTCCAGTCCCTGTTGCCGACTATGTCCGCCCAGTAATCGACCGCTTTGTAATATTCCTGTATCACAGATGCAGATGCTCCCATGGCCAACCGAATTATGAGTTAAACTTTACTATTCCTCCCGAAACCGTTACGTTTCCCTTTCCCTCTATCATCAGATTTACACCGTTGACCGTTCCGTTCTTTGCAGCAACATCGTAATCCTTTTCCGCCTCCTGTTTGATATTGGTACCGCTGCTGCTAATTATACTCTTTTCGCTGCTGAGCACCATACATTCGTTGCCGGACAGCAATGTTACACTTTTCCTGCCTTCGAGAGCAATGGTATCGGCCTGCAAGCCTATCGACTTATCATCCATTACGATGACCGATTCCGCCTCGTTGGTAAGGGTAATGCTCTTTTTCGCCATGACGGTAATGGCATCCGTGCCATCCAACATGATCAGCTGTTTTCCCGTCTGGTCGGTAATAACGATGCTTCCCGTTTCATCATCAAAAACGATGGCATTGCCGCTGCGTGTGATAATGCTCTTGACCTTGTTGTCCTTGTCCCCTCCTTTACCTGAACCGGAATGGAACACCGATCCCGTAACATAGGGGCGGTCCGGGTTGCCATGCTCGTAGCTTACCATAACCTGATCGCCGACTTCCGGAACAAATACCCATCCGCGATTCTTGGGAACCGCACCACTTACTCCCGCATTAGGAGTCTGCACCCTGACCCAATTGGTTGTCTTGCCGTTTTTCTGCCAGTCGAAAGCCACCTTCACACGTCCCTGTCCCTTGTCGTCGTTGTTTTCCTTCACCGTAGCCAGTTCCGGCAACGCCAACGGCCGCTTCGCATCGGGAACAGGAATATGTACCGTACCGTCCGGTACACCGACAAAACTATTGGAGTAATGTCCGTCACGGCGTACCTCATGCTCAATCTCGACAATACGGAACTTGCCTAAAGGAGGCAGTTTCATCCTGTCAGGGAAAGAAACATCGATGATTTCACCAATCCTTATCCGGCAAGTCTTTCCTATGCCTTTGATGTTCAAGAGATTGGCGCCAGACGCATTCTTTACAATCCTCATCTGTTCGTCCAGTTCCGCCTTGTCCGTTACATGGGGGTCGGCAGCCGAGGTTGTTTTTGCGGTATATGCCTTTTCAGAGCAGCTGTGTGCAATAGACTGAAGGTCGTTCATGCCATCTGGTTTGGCAGGCGTATCCGCATTATGCTGTTTGTTCTCCTGCGCTACATAATCGTATCTTGCGGATTTACCCGGTACCAGATTGGCAACCAGACGTACCTCCTCCAAATCCATGTCATAAACAATCTTCTCCGTATTGTCCCTGTCAGGCTTGCCGAAATACACTTTCGTCCCGTCATAATAGAACCACTCCCCATAAAGAGCCGAAAGGCGATTCATAAAGTCAAAGACACTCTCGTTATACTGCGCCATGTAGGGTATGGGCGTTGCATACTTGGGATTGGAAACCAGATTGACCTTTCCATACTCCTGCGTCACCTCCTTTATTATGGTAGAGAGAGACTGATCCATCCAAGAATCGAGTGTTCTGTTGTTCTCATACAGTATCGTAGGGCTTGTTCCGTGAATGGCCACTCCGCCTGTCTCGCCCATGCTTCCAACCATTTCCACTTGAGTGATGATTCCCTCGAAGTCATAACTCTCACCCGTCTGCCTATGGACAAATGAAATGCTGGCAGTCTCCCCGATGTAGCCGATGAATTTTTCCGGGGTCTGTTGGAACGTATTGTTAGGCGACAGATAATTCACCATCACAGTGAAGGTGTGATGCCGGTTGAAACCCTGACGGAGATGCAGTGAAACGAATTTCTGTTCTTCTCCTTTCACGGTTACTTTAGTAGCCACCAAATTCAGAAAACTTGCTCCCATACTATCTTAAACTATGATTTTAAATAAATAATCCGACTAGTCGGTATGTTTTTTGGTGCCGAAATAACCGGAATTGGTATATTCCGGCACCTTAAAACTTTGATTAGGAAACAACCATTAGTTGTTTTCCGGCCAATCCTGTACAAATGTAGCCTCGTCCATCTTCACGGTCTGTGCAGAAATGGCGAACTTGATTGTCATCGGATAAGGGTTAGCCACATTCAGTGCCTCTTCGTAATCCACCACATAACCATTTTCGAACACCAATTCCTTCATTTTGGCATCTTCATCCGCTTTCTTGAAGACGATGTTTCCGTTTACGGGCTGGTACTGCTTGAACATCTTATCCAGCACAATGGTATCGGGAGTTGATTCGATTTCCACATAGATTGTGCCACCATAAATGTCAGATGCCGGACGGCCTTTGGGGTCCACATCACGATTGAACTTAACTCTCCAGGTCAGTACATCAAACTCTCTTGAGTCCGAAAACTTAAATGACGCTTTAAATGCCATATTCTCAAAGTTTTAAATTAAAAAATAAGTTGATTTTGAAATATCCGGTCAAAGGAGGCCTGCTGCAGTCCTATCTTTGTCCTTCAATTTCTGCGCCCAATATATGGCATTTTCTGAAAACTACAAAGAACTTTTGATGATTTTTTCTTGTTTTTACCGAAAATATGCCCATAAGCATAAAAAAAACGCTGCCAACAATAGCCGAATTATTTTTTTTGCCTTATATTTGCAATGTTCTCCTGCGCAATTTTTAAATCTTACGATTATGGAAACAGGAGTTGGTTTCATCAATCTTGATGATTCTGTAAAAATTGCGCTTAACATAGCACTTGCAGTGGCTCGTGAAAATGCGAACGAGTGTTATACACCCTCGCATTTGTTGAAGGCTCTACTTCATAAAGATGTAGGGTTAAGAGATTTTATAATAAGTATAGGTAAGGATTTAGGCTATCTGGAGGAATGGGCGGACGTGTATATCGAACAATGCCCGAAATCCACCCAGTTGTCCGAAATCAAGCCTTCGGAACGGATTGACGCCGTTTTCCGTGCCGCAGACGATGCACGAATCCAGTTCGGGCTGTTCGACATCAATCCCATCTGTGTGCTATTGGCACTGGCAAAGCCCGGTGTCGCTTTTTCCAGCGACCAGCTCAGGTCTTTCCCCATTCTGGAAAAGGATATCCATTCCATATATATAGGTAACGGGCAGCCGGCATGTCCTTCCGCCGCCACGGAGAAGTCCTATGCCCCGACTTCCGCCTCATCCTCCTTCTTGGGCAAATACTGTGTGGATCTAACCGAAGATGCGGCCAACAAGCTGCATCCGGTCATCAACCGCGACCGTGAAAACCGTATGATCATGGAGATACTGGGAAGCCGGAGCAAGTCCAATGTCCTGATTGTCGGTGATGCCGGAGTAGGAAAGACAGCACTGGTTTACGGACTTGCCTGGGACATAGTCAACCATAAAGTACCCTCGTTTCTGGAAGAAACCCGTGTATTTGAACTGGACAACGCCTCCCTGATTGCGGGAGCCACCTACAAGGGGGAAATCGAGGACCGCCTGAAAAACATCCTGAAAGAATTGCGGAATATCGACAATGCAATCCTGTTTATTGACGAAATCCATGTATTGCTGGACAACCGACAAGGAAATACCGGTGCTGGAAATGTATTGAAATCCGAACTGTCGCACGGCGACCTGACCGTCATCGGTGCCACCACCATTGACGAATACCGCAAAATAATCGAGCCGGACCATGCTTTCAGCCGCCGTTTTGAGGTCATACAGGTAAGCGAACCGGACATAAAGTCCGCTATCCAGATGCTACACTCCGTGCAGAAACAATACGTGGACTACCATCATGTAAGAATCAGCAACGAAGCCGTAGCCGAATGTGTCCGTCTTGCCAAACGGTATATCAAAGACCGCCGTCTGCCTGATTCCGCCATCGGTCTGCTGGACATGACGCTCTCCGCCATCAAGATGGTCAATGAAACAGGAAAGAAGAATGTGGAGACCCTGCTGTCCGGGCTGGATGAAATAGAAAAGGACGAAAAGGACCTTCAGGAAAAGACCGAAGAATTGAAAACGCTGCTTTTCGTAATGCACAACAAATTAAGCCCCATCCTTTTAGGAGTCATACCCGATGAAGCGGACATCCATGAATTGCAGGAGTATGAAGAACTGACCGGCTATCTGAGAAACGCATTGAACGTCCTCCTCCAATTTGCAGAGAAGAAAATAGAGGAGGTGGGTATCTATGAGGTAGCCGCCGTTGTCGCCAGCAAGACAGGCATCCCTATCGGCAAGATACAGTCGCAAGAAAAGGAACGGCTACTCAATATGGAAGACTATCTGAGGCGACGCGTCGTCGGACAGGACCAGGCCCTGAAGACATTGACGGATGCCATCCTGGAATCCCGTAGCGGCATGAACAAGCCGGGACAGCCCATCGGCTCCTTCTTCCTGCTGGGACCCACCGGTACCGGCAAGACCGAACTTGCCAAGGCACTGGCGGAAGCCCTGTTCAATGACGAGAAATCCATGATCCGCTTCGACATGTCCGAGTTCAAGGAAGAACACTCCGCCGCCCTGCTGTACGGAGCGCCTCCGGGATATGTGGGATATGAGGAAGGCGGCATGCTGGTCAATAAAATACGGCAACAGCCATACGCCGTTGTACTCTTTGATGAAATAGAGAAAGCGCACCCGTCCGTATATGACATTTTCCTGCAAATCATGGACGAAGGAAAACTGCATGACCGTCTGGGCAAGGAAGGGGATTTCTCCAACTCCATCGTGCTGTTCACATCCAATGTAGGAAGCGAGTGGCTGACCAAGCAACTTGAGTCCGGCAATGTTCCGTCCACCACCCAGATCATGGAGGTGATGGGGCAGTATTTCCGTCCGGAGTTTCTGGCACGCCTGTCTGAAATCGTTCCGTTCTCCCCCATCCGCGAAGACATACTCCTGAAAATATTCGACATACAGTTCAATGGAGTCAGAAAACTTCTGGACAAGCAGGGTATCGGCATCACCATTAGCGATGATGCCCGTAAAATGCTTGCACACAAAGGATTCACTCCCAAATACGGTGCCCGCCAAGTGGCCGGTGTGATCCGTAACTATCTGCGCAGACCGATTTCACGGCTTATCATCAACGAGGAGCTGGGCAAAGGAAAAAGTCTGGAGGTAGGTCTGGACGAACAGAATGAATTAACCTGGAATATTCACCAATAATCAAGTATCGTATGTTTGGATATACCGTATTCTTAAAGATAGGCAACCTGGCTGCCTCCTCACTGACCGACATGTACAAGGACAGCTACCAGCTCATCGGCTGCGAATTCGGATTTGCCCAAGGGATAGATATCAAAGGACAGGTACAGACCGAGGTAAAAGGCGGCACGTTTTATGTAACCTACCCTCATCTTCCCAACCGTGATATGATCCAGTGGATGCTGGATGCCCGTAAGTACCAGAGCGGAGCCATCGTAGTTCATGACAACCAAGGCTCCACGCTCGAAAAGATACTCTTTGAGAAAGCGACTTGTGTGGATATGGAAATCAGCTATATCCGGCAGGGCAAAAGCTATATTGCGACCAAACTGACCGTACAGGCACAGAAACTGGCATTCGGTACAGAAGAGTTTGAAAATCAGTGGGTGTTTTAAAAACAGCAGCGTTATGGGACTTTTTAATTTTCCGCAAGTGGACAGCAACGTGAATGTCATATTCAGCGTTGACGGCGACGAATATGCAGTGGAACAGTTCAAGATAGGTTTTCACCAGCCAGTAGATAACCTAAAGAACCAACCGGAAGGCGAAGTGCGAGGGGGACGAATCATGATAACCCTTTCGCAGACGGTGAAAAGCAACATCTACGGATGGGCTGTGAAACCGTGGGTGAAAAAGAACGGGGCAGTTCTGTTCAAGACCGGAACGTCCGGGGTGATATTTGAGGTGGCGTTTATGAACGCGTATTGCATAAGGCTACACAGAAGTATCAGTTTCGGACAGGGGTTATCTACAACATTAACGATTTCTCCTGAAACATTAACTGTTCAAGGTGTTGATTTCGACAATAGATGGGTGTAATATGGGAAATTATAGAACAACATATATGGAGTTAGATGACTTTAGGGTCAGCTGTATCCAAGGATATCCTTATGAAGGATTTGTCATTGGGTGTGGGTATGCATATGTTGAAAATATTCCATCGGAGATGGCTATATTAGAAAATTCATCATATATATACAATCCAATAAAAATTCAACAAATAGATACTTCTTTGTTGGCAATTATCAAGAGTCTTCATTTGACACCTGATGACATTCGAAATAAATTAGTTTCAGAAAAAGGAGAAATGTATGTCTTAAATATTCCAGAAGGTCCATTGATGATACCTAAAAAGGATTCTGAAATAATTATATCTACTGATGAATCCGATACTTATTTCAATATTAAAATTGAAGTGAAAAGTAAGGATATAAATGAAACATATAATTATAAATATAATAACTATTATATTGATCGTTCGTCAATAGAGTTATTGAAACTTTTAGGGAATAAAGATACTAATACTTTGCTTGATAACGTTATAGATTATTCAAAGGATGTACATGGATATATTGACAATTTTGCAGAAGGTTTGGCAAAAACAAGAAAAACTAGAATTTCAAATAAAAATTTGAAGCTGTATTTTGAAAAAACTAATGGTTATGTTTTTTATGGTAATCAATATGTGAAAACATATCCTTTGGAGAAAATAGGAAAACGATTGAGTAAAGGATTGAAGTTTGTAGGTGGGATTTTTGATTTTATAGAAATACAAAATGCATTTAAAGAAGATGGTGATGTTGTTGGAGAAAAGACTAAAAAAACAATTGTAAAGATTGGAGGAAGTTATGCAGGAGGTGCTTTGGGTTCCAGTGTGGGAATTATTATAGGAACTACTGTTTTGGGAATACTTACAGGTGGAGTAGGAATTCCAGCAGTGGTAGCAATAGGAAGTTTTTTTGGAGCTGCTGTTGGTGGATATGTGGGAGGTGAAATAGGTGAAGATATTTCTGTTGAATTATATGAAGAGTTGGCAGAATGAAAAAAATGGTGGAAAAATACTATAATATAATTTATTATTGTGCATATAAATTACTATTCTATTTTTTATATAGACTTATTAATCCTTACTATTGGTTGGGATTAAAAAAATGGAATAATAATTATATAAATCGTTGCATATTGATTAATAAACAGTTAGAGTCCGATACATCTGATAAAGGTATTGATACATGGATTTCAGTTTTGGCTATAGCTCCTGTGTATCGTATTAGCCTTTGGATAATTGCCGTTATATGTATTATTGGCATTCAGTTTTCAAGAATAAAAACTTTATTGATAACTGCATTTATATCTGATTCCATTTTTTTCCCTTTACTAATAGTTATAGGATTATTTGTGTATTATATTAATGATTATTTTTTATTCAAGAACAGCAAGTATAGAATGTATTTCAAGCAATTTGATAAAGAAAAAAAATATGTACAATATTATGGTATATATGTATTTTCTATAATTATACAATTTACAACTTTTTATGTATTACTTAAGAGTTTATGATGAAGAAATATAAAACACTGATAATTTATTCCGTTTCTGATGCCGAACAAAAACAGGCATTGGAAAACGAACTGGAGAAATACGGACTGGAACGGGTAGGAACGCAAAACATCTTTGCCCTCCCCTTAGAGGAATACCGGACGAAGGTACAGGCTTTCAAAGCCTACCTGCGAGCCTATGTACGCAAGCATCTGGACAGCCAAGATACGGTACTGTTCGTTGAATCACGCATGAACGAGGAACAGACCCTGACCGCCATGCTGCAAACCAATCTGATGAGTGAAGAAGAATAAAACAATATAAGGATATGAGTGCACAATCGTATATCAAGTTCTGGACCGCCGAACCCTCGGAGCATGAGGAAGTGCAGGCATACGACCTGCTGGGCTACGAGTATGACTTCCGGAAAGAAACCACTCCTAATGGAAAGGTAACCGGGAAGACCTACGGCGGTAAAATACGGGTAAGCATTGCCGGATTTCCTACAGAGGAACTCTTGGAATGGATGTTCAATTCAAGAATCCTGAAGGACGGAGAGGTGATGAACACTTCCGACCTGCCCGGTACTCCCAAAGAGATTGTCCGTTTCAAGGGAGCAAAATGCCTTGATTTCAATGTGCATTCAACAACCAAAGAGAGCCGTACCTCACTATTCATCCACTTCCAGGAAATGGAGACCGGCGATTCGTGTCACTTAAACTTATAATCATGAACTGGTTCACTTCATTGTTCAAAAACAAAAAATCCTCAATGCCGGATGACCGCTACGTGATGCGGCTGTCCGTCTGCCATGAGACATACAGCATTGAAGAATTCGACCTGCAATTCAAGCGGAATACAGACCGTGACGGATTGCCTGAAGGTGAAGCCTACGGCGGATTCGTCACCTGTACCCTCAGCGGGATGCCGGGTGACGAGCTGTTGAGATGGGCCGCATACAACGACTCCCGTGAGAACGGCGAAATACGGATTTATCAGAAGGATCAACCTGACCAACAGGCGGCATTTGCCTTGCGCTTTGTGGAAGGGAACTGCGTCCGCCTGCAACGCAAGGTTGACCGTATATCCAATTCCAGCAGCATCGTCCTTCTGTTTGCCGCAAGAACACTGAAGTTCATAGACGAAGAATTTGAAAACGAATGGCACTGACAAGTATGGAAACAAAGTTTTGCAAGTTGCCCCTGGATTTTGAAGCCCTGCTCAGCGAGGATGTGGAAAACAGCCGTCTTGCATCCTGCTCGGAAATCGAGTCCATCGACCAGTTTATCGAACTGCTGATCAGTACGGCTCCCGGCGAACATGCCTTTGACAAGGAGTTCGGCTGTGAGATCTTTTTTCTCGACTTTGAAAGCATTGTTTCACACACCCGTTGGGAAGGACAATTCTCGGAATACATAACCAAGGCAATTACCCGGCACGAGAAGCGGCTTACAGGTGTAAATGTACGTGTCATCATTGATGACACCACCCGACAGGACAATGTATTTGACGCTCCCGCCGTAAAGAAACGTGTACAAGTATATGTATATGGAACCCTGGTACATACCGGAGAAAAACGATGTTTCTATTATGTAATCTATTTAGGACCGATTTCAACCCGATGAAAGGATTATGAGTACAGAAAAATACAATAAAGAGCAAATCAGAAACCGTATGCTGAAATACGCTGCGGCTTTCTGGGGAATAAAAAAGGCGGAAAACTTCGACCCGGTTGTCAAGCTCCTGCTGGAAGCGTTGTCCAACGAGATATATATGCTGGGAGAGGATTTTACCGCCATCGAGACAAGGCTGCTGGAAAAGACCGCCCGAATCCTTACTCCGGACATCCTTACCTCACCCTTTCCCGCACACGGCATCGTACACGCCTATCCCATAGAACCGTGTTACCTGATAACCCGGGAATCGGGCATGTATTACGAGAGCGACTCGCTTACCCGGAAGCTATCGACCGGAAGCGTATCGTTTTATCCCGCCTGCGATACCCTGCTGCACAAAGCCGACGTGAAATATATGGTCTGCGACGACCTTCTCTACCGGATAGCCCCTACCTTGGAGAAGACCATGATTGCCCGTGCAGAGACAAGGATGTCTCCGCGTACCGTCTGGTTAGGAATGGCGGTGGATGAATCCATTTCCGACCTTGAAGACTTTTCGTTCTATCTGGATTTTCCCAACCTTACGGAAAGCTATGAATATCTGCTCCTGCTCCCCTGTACGGAATGGTCCGTAGAAGGGAAGACAGTCGTGATGGAAGGTGGAATCCATGAAAAGACAACCATACAGAAAGAACCAACCCGTGCCTTTTTCCAAGACTATGACGTGATGTCCGTCATAGACAAGGAAGTCATGGATATTTACAGCAAACATTTTCTGAAGGTATCGCAGTCCTTTCCACTCGACGGTTCCTGCAGGAAAAACCTTCCGGACACCCTGCGTCCCTGTTTCAAAGAGGCCGTTCTGGAGAAGATGCAGGACAGACTGGTATGGGTGAAGATACAGTTCCCCGCCCATTTCACAGCGGAAGTCCTTGAAGGACTTCATGCCGGCATCAACATCGTGCCTGTAGAGAACAAGACGCTTCACGAACAGACGACCACCCTTGAGGAAACTTTCAGGGTGATACCCTTGCGCACGGGCAGTTACGAATCCCTTCTGTCCGTACACAGCGTGAAGGACTCTGACGGAAAGAACTACCATGAACTCCTCTATCCCGCAAAGGATTCTACGGAAAGCTATGGAACCTACTCCATCCGCAAAGGAGGATGCGAGCGTTTCGACTCCCGTTCCGCCAAGGAGCTGCTCGGCTATCTGTCCGACCTACTGGATGACGAGACCCATGCTTTCAATGCCGTATCAAGCATCAAGCTACAGGCACTTACCATCCAGATGGAGCAGCTGATGGCGCAAATGAAACAGACAGCAGACAACATGAACGAGTTCAGGGAAACACCTTATTACCTTATGATTGACGAACTGTCCGGCAAAGGGCAGATTACCGTCAAATACTGGACAACCAACTGTGAGGTAGGAAACCTGATACAGGCAGGCGTAAACCTGTCCCCCAACGCCACCACTTACCTGGACCCGAAGACACTGGCTCTGGTCAGTACCACCTACGGCGGGAAACAAGCCCCCCAAAATAGAGAACGGATTGACATCTACAAATACGCCTTCATTTCGCACGGCCGTGTCCTGACACAGAACGACATAGCCAGTTTCTGCAAAAAAGAACTCGGCGAACTGCTGGTGCGTACAGAAATCCGGAACGGGGTGGAAATCAGCCCGATGCCGCACGAAGGACTGATCCGAACCAAAGAAGTCCATCTGATTCTTGGAACGAAACTGGATGAACCTTCGCAGGAAAAACAGATAAAAGACAACCTGCGTACCAAACTTTCGGCCTGTTCACCGGACACATTCAATTACCGGATATTCATAGAATACAATAAAGCATAAATACCATACTTATGAACCCAGTTACCCAACATCTCATTTCATCGTACCTGCTGATGCCGCTGCTGACCGTGATTTTCGGAATCGCAGCCTATTTTATCGCACGCAAGAACAAGCTGCTCAACAACAAAAAACTGATTGCGTATCTGCTGCTGTGCGGCATAATCCTTGCCCTGCCCGGTCTGTCCGGATTCATGGACTATAACTTCATGCCCTATGCCTATATCCTGCTGGTCATCCTGTACTGGACTGCCGGATATTACAACCGGCTCGTCCTTCGCAAAGTGTTCGCATCAAGCAAGGAAATGCCTTCTTTCGGCATCCAATGCCTGCTGACGGTTACGGTCATGCTTCTGGGAGCCGGACTCTTTTCCGTAGTGTTCAACCTCTGCAACGAACTCCAGTACGGCATCTGGGCCTCCACCTGCCTGCTGCCCTTTGCATTTCCACTCCTGTATTCCCAAACGGTGAACAGCTATTTCGACATACCCATTGAAATTTATAAAGTATGGAAATATTCGGAGGAATATGACTCGGATACCTTGTACATCAACCGTGAACGGAGCATCGTAATGGATGTGGACATATTCCGCAGGGTGGATGACCCCGCATCGGAACGCATAACCGGCAAGGCATCCGAGGATGTCATCTTCGGGCAGTGGTTCCAGCGCATGATTGACGACTGCAACCTCAAATCACCGTCTTCGCCCATCGTATATAAGAATGAAGGAGGAGCCTATTACGAATGGGTATTCTATACCAAACCGTCCTTTTTCAAGAGACGGCGCTATATAGACCCCGACGTTACACTTGCCGGCAACAAGCTGAAAAGACACGATGTAATCATAGCCAAGCGTGTGGCAAACGAACTTATAAAGTATAACGAATATTAAATAGAAACATTATGATAGGAAAACAGAGCCAAAAGAAAAAATATCCGCTGGTAAACTGGGCAGACGGAATGCCTGTCAACAAAGGGCATTTCACCCAACAGGAAGACCACTTTACGGACCGGTTGTGCGAATACCAGTCATTTCATCTGAACCGCAATACCTACGGACTCCTGCCATTCAAGAAAGGAGAACCGGTTTCCGGCGATTTCAGCATTACGGAACTCGTTACAGGCACCTTGGAAGTCCGTCTGAAACGTTGCCACGCCCTTACTTCCGGAGGTTACCTGATAGATTATGATGCCGGTGAGGATGACGAACTCACCGCCAGTTTCCATATCCCTACAGACGAGGAAGAAGAAAAGGACAAGCGGTGGGATGTCATACTGATGGCAGACCCTTTCGAGCATCTTCCTTCGGGTATTCCGAACGAGAAGGAAATCAGTCCACGCCAGCCCAATGCCTTACCCAAATATGCATTGAGCGTGCTGCCGAGCGGACAGACCGACGGAAGCGAGCTGGGAAGACACTTTCTGCTGATCGGCCGCTTGCGCAAGAACGGAAACCGCTGTGAAGTGGACGGAAACTTCATCCCGCCATGCACAAGCATGTCCAGCCATCCGGACCTGAAAGGCTACTATACCAAATTCGGGCAACTTGTGGATTCCATAGAAAAGGCCTCGTTTGACATCCTTGCCAAAGTGGAGAATGCAGAAAAACAGACCAGCCTGGCCACCAACATCGGTATGCTGTGCCGCCATGTCATGCTGTTCATATCCGATATCTACTTCTCCTTCCGCAACGAGGGGCAATACTATTCACCGCTACACTTCCTGAATGTATTCTCCACATTGGCTCACCGCCTGTATGTATGCCTGAGTTTCATGGACAAGGAAGACAAGGAGGACCTGCTGAAATACTTCAACGAATGGAACGGCATCACTCCCGGTGCCTACGAAGGCCTGCTGAGGGAAAACTGCGGGCTGCTGTACAACCACCACAATATCCGCCAACTGATGGTTACGGCGGAACGTTTCCTATACCTGTTCAATGACCTGTGGACAACCCTCAGCCGTCTGGAATATATCGGCAAGCACAAGGAAAACATCGTTGTCGCCGAACGCTCCAGACAACCGAAAGAATCGAGCGAGTCACGCTGGAACATACTGGACTAATCCCCTATAAGCGAACGGACATGACGGAAGAACAAGATAAAATAGTACGGTTTGACGAACATTCCCATTCATTCAACCTGCCGGATACCGACTTCAAGGCAGAAGTGGTGGCCAGCGGACTGAAAGAGGCCGGGTATGATGCAGAGCGTACCCTCATATTCAGACGGGGAGACATCCGGCGCGGATTCTCGAAAGACATCCATGACATCCACCCGGAATATTCCCATTATGACCTGACAGACTATCTGTATCTTTATGTGAACAGGAGAAGCCTTTATGACGAGCTGCCCGAAGGCATATTCCACAAGAACCTTTACCAGTCCGAGAAAATATCGAAGGAACAGGTGCTGGACGAAATCCGCATCCACCGTGAAGAGGAATTTTTCGCCCGCCGTTTCTTCAAGCCTTTCGAAATCTCCCTGGACCATATGCTGGTAGCCTTCCAGAACAAGGAACGCCGCATTGACGAGATGAACGTACATCCGGATTTCGTAAGCATCTTTTCCGGTCAATGGCCCGTACTGGAATTGCTGCCGACCCATCTGGCGGTCATGCTTGTCCATATGCTGGCCTATATGGAACAGATTACAGCGAGCCTCTCCAAAACCGGCGAGTGCATGACCATTCTGACCGGTGTGCCCGTGCATATCAAGAGAGGAGACAAATGCGTGGTGGAAGTGGATTCCTGCCTTATTCCCAAATTGGGAAGCTGCATTCTGGGAGACGACATGGTTCTGGGAAACAGTTTTGCCGACGGCACCTACCAGATGCTGGTGGAAATCGGTCCCCTGTCCGCCCGACGGATGGAGAGCTTCTTTCCCGGCGCCGCCGACAGTAAAATAATGAATGCGCTGACAGAACTGTTCCTTCCCTCGGACAAGGAGATACAGATCCGCTACATCATCCAGCAGGAAGACGCCCGGTTCTGGCTGGGAACCCCAACCGAACAAGGCGCCTATCTGGGTATCAGCACCTATTTATGAATATAAAACATCATCCTATATGAAACCGAAAAACAACACAGAAGTAAGGAAAGCTTATCTGAGATTCGCGGGCTATCTGACATGCTGCACAATCCTTGCGGTAAGCATCTTTGCCTGTTTCCTGAAAACCTCCGGCATAGAAGTAAAGCGAATCACGGAGCAGGCACTGGAATATGACCATATCTATGCCAAAGAGCTGTCCCTGTCGAACAGCATGGACTCCATCTACCAGTACATGAAACTGATGAACACTTCACCGCAAATAAACGACAAGCTCCTGCAAAGCGTAGTCAGTACGCGCAAGATGAACCTGCTCAAATATGTCCAAGGCATGGATACCAAAGATTGCAGACTTTACAGGCAGCTGCTGGAAAACCTCAACATCTTCCTCGGGGTAAAAGACTCCATCCGTCTGCTGAATATCCAGGAAGAGATGGTGAAGAAAGACCTGATGCAGTGCATCCAGGACAACTGGAAAACACGACGTAACCTGAATGTGGGTTCCGGCGGCAACAAACAATAAAACGGAAAGCCATGGACAACAACAGAAAGACAATGAACAAACGGGAAATATTCATGGGACATGCCTATGTATTCCTGTTCTTTTTCCTGACAACCGTAGCGTGTTGTCTGGTAATCTTCATGTGGAACTCAGATTTCAAGATGTTTGAGCAGAAAGAGTTCGTAAAGATCAAGATGAACCGCATCAAGGATTTCCAGCAGGAACAAGCGGAAAGCCAGTTGCCGGTGGACTCCCTGTTCCGTAAAATAGAAACATTTGAACCGGGCGTTTACGCCCAGTATGAAGAAGACGACATCCATTATCTGATAAACAACCTGCGGAACACATACGAAAGGAACAGCTGGGACAAGCGATACAAGCTGTTCATGCACATTGCCGACTTTTATGCCATGTGGCTGTCCGACAGGAAACAGCTATGGAGTATCGGACAAAACATAAGTCTGTTCAAAGCCAATCTGGAGGAGTGCGAGATAGGCTTGCAGAAAAAGGAGGAAGACTTGCGCTCAGGAACTAAAAACAAATGACATGGGAAAAATTTATACCAGAAAGATTCTGTTCGTAATCGCAGCCATGCTGCTGTGCATCCTTGTCGCCATACTGATCCGGCTGTTCTTTTCCAGCCGCACCGTGCGTATGACACTGACCCCCATAGAGGTGGAAACCGGAGAAACGGTCCATTATGCAGACAGCACCCGCAACGCACGCTCCTGGCTTTGGGAATTCGGCAACGGGGACATATCACACGAACGGAGCGGAGAATACGTGTTCAAGAAACCGGGACGCTACCAAGTGCGTCTTCAAGTGGACGGAGGACTGGAAAGGAAACAGATCATCACAGTACACAGGAGCCGGGATGATTACGGAAGCGACGAACTTGTCAGGATGAAAGCACCGGCAACCGCCTTTCAAGGAGAAATCGTATCTTTCAAAGGATACGGTCCTTCGAAAGAATGGCGCTGGCAGTTCGGAGAATCCGGAATTGTCGATTCGCGGGAGCAGAACCCACTCTACGCCTATACAGAACCCGGCATATACGAGGTTCTGCTGACTACGGAGAATACCCAATATCCGGTCCGGCACACCATTGAAATCCTTCCCCAATATACGGAGAACGACTCGACAGACGTGCTTGTCATCATCGGCAACGACATCCGTGAACACTTGCAAGCCATCGTGGACGGCAAGCCGTTCAATACCCATTACAATTATATCCTGAAGAAATACCTTTGCGGAAATCCGGACATAGCGGTAACCGTCAACAACAGCAAGAAGAATGATTTCTATTCCTATTGCCAAGGACTGAAAATCATAGCGCGCAGGAAAACCCTTATAGACGAGGTGTTCGTCGATATGGGAGACAACCTGAACAACGAATGTGTGATGCAGCTGATGGTAACACAGCACGAACGCTTTTCCGAACAAAAAAACAAATGAGGCATGAAAAAGAATTGCATATCGACACTCATAAAAGGAGGATGGATTTGCGGGTGCATCATCTGTATGGCATCCTGCGGACCGGTACACCGTTTTACGCGGATAAAGAATGTACCCCGTGAATATATGCGGAACTATTCCATAGAAGGGGTAAAGGCTCCCCGCAGCCAGACACTGCTCAAGCATACCCCGTGGATTGTCTTTGCCAATGAAGCAGGAACGACCTATCTGAGTCCGAGCGGAAAGAACGAGATGCAGTCTGTGAAATACATGGACGCATTTCTCGTCATCAAGCGAAAAGGAGACTGGCTCAGAGTCATTCAATACGACCCAGCCATTCTGAAAAACGGGAAACTGAAAGAATGGAAACAGGCAAAATACTGCGGATGGATCAACCAAAACGACCTGTTGCTGACCCGGAGCGGCTTTACCGACATTGTTACCGGATTCAAAAACAAACAGGTGGTCATGCTGAACGACAGCGTGGCATTGGCCACCCCAAAAACGTATTTTGCCAACGACTCCGTAAAACTGTTCAAAAATACAGACCTGACACAAGAGGCTGGCAAGATTCCATTTTACAGTGTCGTATATCCTTATCAAATATCGGAAGACAAAGGATGCACCCTCGTGGCAGACAAGCCGCAGCTTGACGCAGACAGCATAGGGCATGCTGTCATCGGATGGATAGACGGACGCCTGCTGACCGCCCCCGAACAACAGCTCCATATAGACCTAACCTCGCTGCCGGACAGCACGCTCGTCTTTAAAGACAAAGAACGGAAAGACACCTTGCCGCTATCATCCAACGACCTGAAGCGGAAACTGCAATTTTCGGCCAGCCAGCCTGCTATCCGCTACAGCCCGGTACTGTCCTACCGGAACAATGACACGAGCTTCTGCTTCAAAACCCGGCTTTCGATGCCGGTCATCGACAAACGGGAAAGCTATGTGCTGAATGTCAACGGCAATCCAATCTATTACGGAACTTTCAAAAACAAGATAGAGAAGGACCTGCAAAAAATAAACCTCATGTTTGTCCTGGAAGGAAAAGAGAACACCATCCAACGGTTTCCAGCCGTGGTGAATGCCATCCAGGGACTGCAATCGCAACTGGTGAATGACGACAGCTTTTCTTTCAGGTTCGGTGCCGTGCTTACCTTCAACGAACCGGACAACCGGAAAGACCCCATCTGCAAACTGACTCCCGACTACATGGAGCTGCTTGATTTCCTTTCCGCCAAAGCACGTAATGCCGAGCAACTGAAACCTACATACGGACGATTCGGCAGCTGGTCCGGCCTTCGGATCGGAGTGGAGCAATTCAACAAATGTCCGGATGAAACCAATATCCTGGTTGTCATCGGCGATAAAGGGTTCAACAGCGAGTGGGCAGACTCCACCTTGGTGAACAAGCTGGTAAAAAACAACTGCCGCATGATCGGCTTCCAGCTCTACGGAGGAGAACCGGACAACTTCAACAACTTCGTGCTGCAAATCGGAAACATGATAGACTGCTCGGCACCACGCATCAGCCGGAAAAAACGGGAACTGATTGTATATCCCGAACAAATCAGAAATGAAAACGAATATGCGGAGGTGAACCATAACACCTATTGTCTGGACTTTCCAAACCGGAGTATGACACAGGGATGGCTGGTGTTTCCGCAAAAGAACGAATCGCTGGAACTGGAAGGACTGACCACCGCCGTGGATTCCATGCTGATACAAGTGAAGTTTGACAATACCCTGCTGAGCAACAGCCTGGCAAGGGCATTCGACGAAGTGGGTACACACCGATATAGGACAGATTCGACAATGACAGCTTATTACCATATCCGCCAGTCGGGGGTACAACCCATGCTATCCGTACTTCCGGATACCGAACCTGCCTGGAGCCTGCCTGCACAGCCAATCGTACTGCCGGACTCGCTGTCCTCCACACTGGACTATTATCTGCTTGTCAACGAAGAGGAGTTCAAACGGTTGAGAAAGTATGTGGAAGCACCCTCCAAGCTGATCGTAGACTATAAATACGAAGCGGTCAAAAAGAAAAAGCAAGCGAAGGTGGATATCTGCGACTGTCCGGACGACTACCTACAGACAGATGCCGAAGAATCTACCGTACGTGTAAAGACGGACAGCCTGAACGCACCAGAATATGCCTCAACCCGACGTGTAAGAAGAAAACTGGTCAGACATTTCCTTTCAGGGCGCAACAGGGACAGATATTGCAAGGTAGGGAGAAAGACTTTCCTGAGAATGCCCCTGTCAGAGGCCTTGCAAAGGTTTACCTCCTGCCCGACCGACTATCCTTTCTTTGAAGTTTACCGTGTCAAGGACTTGCGGAAAAAGAAAATGATTACGGATGCGGAGCTGGACATGCTGATTGAATATTTCAAGGAAAAGAAAAAACTGCTGGACGAAGCCGCCGGCAAGTCGTTCCAGTCCAACGGGCAGACATACTATTGGATCAGCCGTGACCTATTACCATAGTCATTCACCTGAAACTGTATTATCATGATTTATGAAACTATTCTGAAAATAAGAGGAATGGAGGTGCCGATACTCTATTATAACTATCGGTGCCACATCCGGCACTATGATGACCCGAATCTGAGAAAAATCATACAACTCCACATCCAAGTATGCGAGGAAATCGGCAATCGGGAATGTCTGCCGGTCGAGGGAGACCTGATTACGCTTGCGTTTGAGTGCAAGGGTGAAGAACAGTTCTTCTATGACTGGCTGAACGAAGGAGCCATGCACAACGGGGAAATCCATTTCATCTACAACGAAGTGGAGATTGCGGACATTTTCCGGTTCTGGGACTGTTTCTGTGTGAAAATAGAGGAGTATATGAGTGTAGGAAACTCTCCGATGATGATGGTGCTGTATCTGTCACCAGGGATTATCAAAAGGAATAATCTGGAGGTTAGGGAGAAGGTGTGGAAAGTGTCGGAAATATCTGATTTTATTTTATCCCAATTAAGTAATGAGATAAAAGAAACAGAAAAAAGAATTTTATCAGTATCATGGTCTTATGGGAAGGATTTTATACCATTAAAACAATGTTCAAGACATTATACAGATATAAATATTCATATTAGACTAAAAGGATACGTAATAGGAGAATATGTAACACTTAAAATTACTCCTGTGGATAACAGTTTCTTATTAAATAATGAAGATAAAACACTGATAATTCGAAAACGTGTTGATAATGTGAACGAATTGGTAATAGAAAATTTATTTGTAAACTATTCTTTGAAAATCAAATAATATAAAATGGGAAAAATTATCATAGAAGTAGATCAAATGCTAACTTCATCTATTGAGATTAAACGACCAAGTTGGAATGATATGTTCAAATTTTATCCTAATTCACAAATTAAAACTATAGATTTATATGAATCAATAGGAGGAGGATTACCTCAATATTATAAAAACGATCCTATTTCTTGGGAAAACTCTTGTGCAATTAGGATGAGTAAAGCTTTAAATTATAGTGGAGTGTCTCTTCCAAATGCTCCGTCAAGAGGTGGAACTATTATAGGAAAAGATAAATATAAATACTGGATTCGTGTAGCAGATTTAAAAAAATATTTGTATGAATTATTTAACAAACCAGATATAGAAGAAAAAGCAGGTCCTAATGCTGTTGATAAATTCAATAATAAAAAAGGTATTATTGTATTTGAAGTTTCTGGGTGGGGAAATGCTAGTGGACATTTTACTTTGTGGGATGGTAAACATCTTATTTATCCAGGAAATCCTAATCATGATGATCCCAATTCTATTTATTATTATTTCAATATGAAATATTCTGTACATTTATCTAATAATAGAAAAAGAGAAATAAAAACACAACGAATTTTGTTATGGGAGCTAAAATAATAGTTTTTTTATATTTTTTGTTTTGGGGATGTTCTATTTGGGCTAACGATTCAAATAACATTAGATATAAAGAGGCTAAGGGATATGCATTATATATGTGTATAAAGTATATGTCTAGTTCTGATAGTATTTTTATTGGGAAAGATTATTCTGGTGAATATTTTGTTCAAAATAGTTCTTTGACCCCAAAAGAATTGCAAAAAATATCACTTTTTGTAAGGCAACAGTATTCTAAACATAAAGTAATACCATTAGAATTAGATGGGAATATGTTTAGTTACTCTATTTGGTCCTTTTATGAATCAAAAGAGCTTGAAATGTTTTTATATAAATTAATATATAGCAATGAAAAATAATTCGTATTTAATAAAATTAGATTTATTTATTTCTATAAATTGCGACTACAATTATACAGCAAGCTATATAGAAAACGTAGCCCGAAATTTCACAAAGAAGTATCCCAGCTACCTAATCCATAAGAAAAGCGAAGACAAGATAAAGGTCTTTCTGACAGACATGGTAAAGACCAAAGTGGAAACCTTTTCCAATGCAGAGGCAAAGAACGTAACAGTAACCGAGGTGCATGAACTATCAGACCTAATAGCGGAATATGAGGGAACGGAAAACTCTTCACCTTATGGAAGCCATCCGGCGGACACCCCTTCGTTGGGAAGCACCAGCATGGAGCTTGCCATGAGTGTGGACACAGGCGCATCGGACATCCGTCCCGTCAATGTTGCCAAACCCACGGGGGCAACAGGAAAACCCAAGATAATGAAACGAAGTGTCATCCGTGTAACCATGGAACTGGAAGTGCAGATGGAAACCAAGCAATACCTACAATTCCTGCAACAGATTCCGGACCTGTTCAGCCTGCATGAATTCCCCAATTTGAGATGCCGTGTGATATGCAACCAGAAAAAAGCAACAATCAACGAAGAGCCTGCACCGGTTGAGGTGAAGGTTTTGGATGACAGAAAATACCAGCGGTGGTTTGTTGCCTTTACACTGTTGATGGTATGCTGCATGGGCGGAATCATAGCCCTGTTCTTTTCCATTCCGAACCTGTACAAACAGGACATCCACTTCCTGCGGAATGATACGATTCATCAGGAGTTTTCCATCTCCAACAGCCGTATTGACTTGAAAGATGTAAGCCTGACGAATCATGGCGGGAAAGACACACTTGTCATCAAGGATAAAAAGATAATCATAGCCAAATAAAAAGCAATGGAAAATTCAATTCAGATACAAGGGATAAGAAACATGCTATCCCATAGCGGATGCCCGGAAGACCTGCTGGAAAGTTACCTGCAATTCCTACAAACCGAAGGCCAACAGGTGCAGATTGTCAGAGGAGAAGTCTTTGTGATGTACGAAAAGGAAGCGCAATACCGCAAGAGAAGGAATGAAAAGATGAAAGGAACCGTAACTTTCAGCAAAAACACGAAGAACGATACAGAGGAATACAATACAGGAGTGTTCATCGGAATGGAATTTATCCAATGCTGCTTCAACCATGGGATTCCTGCACGGGTGCTGAATGTGCAGAGGGTGCATGGGGAAGTGGCGGAGATTGTTGTGAAATTTGGATGATAACATTGTAAATGTTAATATGGGAAAAGGTGACAGTAGAACAAAGAAAGGAAAGCGATTTATGCGTTCTCCACGGAAGTATTCTCAAAAAAAACAATTAAATACTGGAAAGATGGAAAATAAGAGTGAATATGGTATATATGAAGAGTTCTTAAAGAATTTTGATTCTGTAAATTATAAGAATAAGGACTCATCTATAATTAATAATGAATTTCAAAAAGTAATAAGTGAACTTTGTGAAAAAGATATGATTAATGTTGCTTTGCAAGCAGAATTAGATCGACAAGTTTTTTTAATAAGAAAGTCTTTTGAGTTTCAAGATGATGAAACAAAGGGGACAATTAAAGGATTATCGTGGCAAATGGCAGGAACACAAGATATGGCAAATGGAAACAAAATACCTTTTTATTGGCCTGATGTTAGAAATCTTACTAAAGAAAATTTCGAGTTCTTTGAGCAGCGTTATAAAAAAACGAATAATCTCTATGCAAAAACCGAATATGGTTTGATGGTATATTTCGGACAAAAAACAGACTGGTCGAAAAATAACAGTTTCAAGCTTCAGTTATGCAACGAATTAATCTCCTTAGCTCAAGAATATTATGGTGAAGCTCAAAAAGGAGAATATTTCAAATTGGGATATGTTCTTAATCGTTTGGAATTGGCTTTACAAATTGCAATAAATAGTAAGTTTGAAGATTGTCAAAAGGCAATCATTGAACAAGTTTTTGATATACAGCAACATTGGAGTGTAAATGATAACACAAAACATGTTCCTTTAAATTATTCAAGGTTCATGTTAGAGCATTATAGCATTTGTAAAAAATACATAGACTTTGAAAAAGTTATAGAGCGTAATAAATATGCTATCAGCTTGATAGAAAAAGATAATCTTTATATGGCCGCAGATGCTATTGAATTTACGGATAAGTTAAAACAAAAAATAAATCTTTCAATAGAAGATTCTTTAAGACAGAGAGCTGAGGTATATGAACAGATTGCCAAAAGCAGGCAGGAAGATATAGCTTCAATGCATTTTATAAAATTAGCTTTGGATATTTATCTTAAAATAAAGGACAATGAAAAAATAAAAGAGATGGAAGAGTTATACTCTGAAAAGAGAAATACTTTCCAATTGACAGAAACTTCCATTCCAATTCCAGATGATTATATAAAAACAATTGATGAAGCTGTAAAACAGACTATAGAGACTTGTTCTGTAGATGAGTTGTTAGATCAATTTGCAGGGACTCCTTGGTATGAAACAGATGATTCTATTCAAGCCTTATCTGATGCTGTGGACAATGGACTTATAGGTACCCTTCCTTTGTCATGCCTTGACAGATATGGCAACACCGTTAAAACATACACACCGGCAGAAGGAAAATTTTGGTCTACATATAGTTTCTTCTTCAAAATTGGTACATTAAAAATGCTTAAATTATTTATGGCAGCCATTGACTCTCAAAAGTTATCATACGATTCAGTTTTAAACTATTTGGAAAAAACATGGTTAAATGAACCTATTGAGAGAAACTATAATGGTAAAAAGATTTGTGTTGTTCCTTTAGATACTGTTAAACCTGGATTAAAGAGAATCTTTGATGAACTTAAACAAGCTGAAGGAAGTTATATCCCTGATTATGTCACTATTATAGATAGCTTAACACTTAAGATTGAAGGTCTTTTGAGATTTTTTATTGAGAAACTTAAAATACCCACTTTTGCTAAGAGACGTTCAAAAGATGGAGATGTCATAATGGAAAAACTTTTTGATGATATTATTGCAGATCTTAAGGGAACTCTAGAGAGACCTTCTAGTTTTGTCAAAGATCATCTTACCATGCTCAAATATGTAATGTCAGAGAAAATAGGCTGGAATTTGAGAAATGAGGTAGCACATTCTTTACTTCAAATCGAAGATTATTCGTTAGACAAAGTTGTTGTCTTGTTCTGCTTAATTCTTAAATTGAGCAAATATGTGTTTATAGAACAACGTGAAAGTTAAAATCGCAAAAGGAATAAAGTGCAATTTATTAATACAGATTAACTGATTTAATATTTTGATTATGGACGATGATTTAAGAAAAGAAATATCAGATTTTTTCTTGACAGATAGTTCTGGCTATTTAGCACGATATAGGGCCTTAATAAATGTGTTTACAAATATAAGTACACGTAGTAAAATATTGGTGGATTTATTATTTTCTTTTGAGTGCAGTTTGAAATCTTTGATTTTTTTGAGAAGTGACTCTGATGAAAAATCAACGTATAAAATTATTCGGACTCACAATTTAAGCAATCTCTTGTCAAAAGTTGACACGGCGAATTTTCAAGATATTGCCAATTTTATCCTTGATGAAAAGTTGGATGATATATCCGTGGGGGTTCGTTATACTCTTGAAGCCAATGTTAAATTCAGAGAGCACGGCTTATTGGGGAGTAAATATTATGAGACAATAGCGTCGTATCATTGGATAGATAAAGTTTATCAAGAGGCTAAGAAATTGAATGAGTTTGTACGTAACGAAAGCATTTCTATGTTTGGACTTATAACCATAATTAATATTCAAGATATTGATATTAATAAATTGATTGATCGAGAAAATCGCATCAGGAATATTAATAAACCTTAGAAATATCCTAATATCATTGTCATAAAGGAAGGTATACTAACATCTGAAAAGAAGAACAACAGTACTTAAAGGAGAATAATCTTTTCAGATGTTATGTTTATTTTGAATTAGACAGATTTTACTTGTGTGAGGTATCATCTTTTAACCCCAACCTTTCACATAACTCCGGATCATTTTTGATTCGGTTCATTTCCTCATTAATGATTGCCTGAGCATCCAATTTAATCTGGTCGTAGTTGCGCTGTATCTGCTGCATCATGATATCGTTTCCATCCTTGTCCTTAAATTCATTGATGACAGGGATTTTCCGGTAAGCCTTTTCCTCCGCGCCGACTTTGGCATGGTCCACAATGATTTCAGCATGGAATATTTTCTGGTCTATCTTTTCGCCAAAATTGTCGGAAACGGCTCCGACAAATGTACCCTGGGACAAGTTGGCAATCTTGGAAGCCGGGATGAGCGAGTCAAGTTGTGTGCTAATGGAGGTGGATACATCCTGACGGTTGATGGAGACAGACTGCCGCTGCTGGAGTACTTTGCCGAAACGTTCGGAAAGCGTCTTCGCAGTTTCTCCAACCACCTGACCGCTGAAAATATTGCCTACCGTGTTTTGGATGACCTTCGACTCTTTTTCACCGTAATCGCGGTTCAACTGGCTAAAATCCTGAAAGCCGAGACAGACCGCTACCTTGTTGCTTCGGGCGGTAGCGATGAGGTTGTCCAATCCACGGAAATAGATGGTCGGCAGCTCGTCAATGATGACAGTGCTCTTAAGCTGTCCTTTCTTGTTGATAAGTTTGACGATGCGGGAATTGTATAGTCCAAGTGCCGCCGAGTAGATGTTCTGCCTGTCCGGATTGTTACCCACGCAAAGCAGCTTGGGCTCTTTCGGGTTGTTTATGTCCAACGAAAAATCATTACCTGTCATCACCCAATACAACTGTGGGGAAATCATGCGCGTAAGGGGAATTTTTGCCGAAGCGATCTGGCCCTGGAGCTGGTCCTGGGCGCCCCCTTTCCAGGCATCCATGAAGGGGGAAAGGTAGTTTTCCAGCTCCGGATACGAGGTCAGGATAGTAAACAAATCCGAATAAGGCTTGTTAAGCAGTTCCACCGCATGCGGAAAGGAACAATAAATACCGTTTTTGTAAATTTTTAGGTACCAGATGATTGCGGCAAGCAGAATGATGGGTGACTCCACAAAGAAATCCCCCTGCTTTTCAATCCAGGTGCGATTGAGGTTGAGCATTATCGTATAACTCGCCTCATACGCATCGGAGATATCCGTCATGAATTTCGGATTGATGGGATTGCAACGGTGTGACCTGCGCGGATCGTCGAAATTGATGACATAGAACCGGGGCTTGACCTTGTACTTGTCCATGTTGTTCAACAACGTGTTGTAAGCGATGGTGGAAAGGTCGTCGAACTTGTAATCGTAGATGTAACAACTGTATCCTTTGGAAATCATCTGGCGTATGTAATTGTTTACCACGGCATACGACTTGCCCGATCCGGGCGTGCCAAGCACGATGGTGGCACGAAAGGGATTTACTACGTTGATCCATCCGTCATGCTGTTTTCCCTGAAAGCGGAAGCTGGTAGGCAGGTTGACGGAATACTCGTTCTCCAACAACCGGGTTTCCTGCTGGAAGGATTCATTTTCGATATTGAACACATCCCCCATCAGGTTATGCCTGTAAAGCCGGCTCATCCACAATCCCGCCATCAGTAGACCGAGGTAACCTGCGGTAAGTGTTACAACGTACAGTATGGTGCTTATCATGTGCGGCAGGGACAGGTCAAGCAGCCACCAGTTCAGAAAAAACAGCACGCATCCGGCTACCAGTGCCGCGTAGATTTTGGGCCAGGTGATTTTTTCACCTTTAACTCCATGTGTTCCTAGGCAGGATATTGCCAGTAAAGTCACTGCCAACAGTTTGGTCCAGAGAATACAGTTGAAAATACCCGTCGTATTGTTGAAGTTTACCAGAATCTTGTCTATGACCGCAAGATTCAGATGCCATGCGGTCATGCTCGGATAGCAGTACACATAGACGTGCACCACCAAAAGAAAAATACTCACAGCCCTGCCGAATTCCATTATCTTAGCGAGAGCCCTCAAATCGTCTTCCTGTTGCATAAGGATTGTGTATAAAAAGGTTGATACTTGTTTTGTCTAAATGCCACGCTTGCGTCCGGCCTTCTTCTTTTTCTTCATGCGGCGTGCAAAGGCTTCCTCCTCATAGTCACGCGGGTTGGTTTCCATCGAAAGTATGCCCGCCGCCAGTTCGAGCGTGCTGCCGGATTCGTGGCGGTGATGTTGCCGAAGCTCTGTAGCGGAATGTCCGCCCCATTCCTTTTCGGGCATGTTTTCCAACCATTTGAAATAGTCGTTGAACACATTGGCGGAAAACTCCTTGCCCATGCGTGAACCGTTGAACACCTCCCGTCGGTTGTGGTCAATGAAGGTGACACCGTAGATACGTCCCCGCTCATTCTCACGGAACACCACATCGATATTTTTTTGCCCCAGCAGTTCCACAAACCGTTTCCGTGAATCCGCCTGCCGCAAGGCACGGGCGATGTCCGCCTGTATGGAGGGTGCCCATTTCCCCTCTTTGAGAGCTTTCAGATTCATCAGCATCCGCTTTTCCAACAGTTCATTCCCGAAGCGTTTTCCGAAACGTGAACTCTTGAACGGCGGACTGACCACCTTGCCGGTATCATCCGTGGCAGAATAGACAATGCCGGTGTAGGGTATGCCGTTGTACTCCCCCCTGATCTGTTTCGCCTCGATGTTGAGTGTGGAAAGCAGTGCGCTGTATTCCCCGAAAGTTTGGAAACGGTAGCTTTCCAGTACGGCTTTAAGGGTGTTGCCTACCTGATGGCGGACATCCCCCAAGGAAGCATCAACCTTTTTTAGTTCCGCTTTCGGATTCCGCCTTTCCGTGTCCGCTCCGTTGCGCAAGCCGAAATCCGTTTCCAGTTCCCGACAGGCAGTCATGGAACGGCGGTGCTCGTAGGCATCACTGATCTTTTTTCCCTGTCCGTCCACACAGACACTGACGATATGAATGTGGGCATTATGGGTATCGGCATGTTTGTAGGCTATATACGGCTGATTCCCATAGCCCATCTTCTGCATATACCGTTCCGCCAACTCTACCAATTGCCCATCAGTCAGCCGGTCTTCCGGTGCCGGAGAAAGGGAGATATGCAGGACGGGCTTCTCCGTATTGCGGTTTGCCAGCAGGTAGTTCTCAAAAGAGAGCAATGCCAGACGTATGTCCTCACTGGGCAATCCCAATCTGTCGGAAATCATGCGGTTGCCCGAAAGAATCTTGGCGGTACCTGCCGTTACCTTGTCGTAGTTATAGGCAAGTGCTCCGTAAAGGCTTGTTCCGTGACTTATTTTTGCAACCATTTCCGCTCGTATTCTTGGGTTAGCACCATGACTTTTTTACATACAAGCATCAGTTCGATACTCAGTTTCTCCAACCTGTAGAGCAATGCCATCGCACGTTTTTCCCCGAAATTGTTCTTCAAGGTCCGGACAACTTGATTGTAGTTGTTTCCGACGGCCTGAAACTGCCTGTGGAATTCGGTCAGTTTGATGTAGTAGTCCATTGTCGCCTTGTCGATTTTCACCACCTTTATCTGTCCCGAGAAGATGGATTTCTTAATGAACAGCGTGAGATCTCTCGCTCCGGATTCCGCCAACAGCTGTTCAAATTTTGTGTTCTCTTCGGCATTCAGGCGGAAACTGTATTTGCGGTCTGCCGGATTGCTTTTGGACTTCCTGCCTGTTCTTGTTCCAGTTTTTTTCTCCATGTACATGAGATTTTGGGTTTGTACTTCTTTCTCTTCCGGAATCCGCGACTTTGGAGCGGATTCTCTCGGCTTTTAGCCGGGCTAGTTGTTTTTGTCGGACAAAAGACTTTTTGTCGGACGAAAACACAACTTGCTCTGTTCGTTTGAACAGAGAATCCTCCTTCGTCGGATTGCTGCGCGACGTTCACGACGCACTGTGGTCCGACGAAGTCAGTTCTTTTCCATCGTCTGATTCCGATTTTGCAAAATTAGACAGTGATAACCGATTGGTAAACAGCGTTTGATATGACATTTGATGACATCTGACGACATCTGATGTCAGGTAGGGGAAATGTTGGTGGAAGTTTCAAAAATAGCCGCTACTTTTGGCACAGTGCATGAGGGCATACATTGAAACATTGTCCTGTAAGGGGTATTGCTTGCCTGCCACAGGTGGTGCATGATGTGAATGCGGCATCATCCATATATGTGCAATGCCATATATGCTGCACGACAATTCTGCATGACGGAATACATTGCATCCGTGCAATGCAGTATGGGATACATTGAACCCCATATTGCATGAATGCAATGCACCTTATATGGCAACACCCTCCGGCAACCGGCATTACACTGGTGCAATATGGTATGCAATGTATTCATGCAAACCGGCAAACAATGCGTCATTGCCATATACCAACGGATGCATAGCCGTGTGATGAAACAAAAAAATCCGGACAGATATGAAACAAATTATACACTCTAAATTCAAGCCTATGAAGAAAGAACCTTTATTTGTCGCTTTGAGCAACCAGAAAGGCGGTGTGGGAAAATCCACGTTCACGGTATTGCTCGCCAGTTACTTCCATTACCTGAAGGGGTATAACGTACTGGTGGTGGATTGTGATTATCCACAGCACAGCATCAGTACCATGCGGAACTGGGAAGTGGGAAACATTGAAAAGAACGTGCATCTGCAAAACCAGCTGGTGGAACAGTTCGGAGCAAGCGGCAGGAAAGCCTACAGCATCCTGAACTCCACTCCGGAAGAAGCCCGGGAAACGGCCGGACGCTTTCTTGAAAAGTCGGAGCTGGATTATGACCTTGTCCTTTTTGACCTTCCGGGCACCGTAAATGTGCCCGGTGTATTCCAGTCCGTAATCAATATGGATTATGTATTCACCCCCATCACGCAGGAAAGAATGGCAATGCGGAGCAGCATGTCTTTTGTCCTTGCCATCCGGGAATATATGCACCGGCATAAGGATGTACCCTTGCGTGGTATCCATATGTTCTGGAACCGGATGGACAAACGTGTTTCCAAAGACCTGTATAACGGCTATACTGAAATTTTCCGTTCGCTGAAATTGCCGGTACTGGAAACCGTCATTCCCAGTGCAGAACGTTACAAAAAAGACTCCGGAATGAAAGGGCCTCTGTTCCGCAGCACTTTGTTCCCTCCATCTTCCTCCGCAATGAAAGGAAGCAGTCTGGACCTGCTGGCAGCGGAAATAGAAACCATACTGAAACTTCAATAAAAACAATTATGACCACCAAAAGAAGAACGGATTACCAAGTGGACGAGGAGGCATTGAAACGCATGATGGCAGGAGATGTGACCGCTTTGGAAAGAACGGTTCCTCCGGAAGAGGAGCCGGAAACAAAAAGTCAGGCTGGACCTTGTCTGGAGAAACAGGAGAAGAAAAGCGGTTCTTCCAGACAGCAAATAAAAAAAACACCGGATGGAGCGGCTGATTCAGATGAATACCGGAGCCGGTTTCTGAAAGTGAAACTGTCGGGAGCAAGAAGGCAGACCTATATTAACGATACATTGTACAGGACTGTTGCCAAAGTATTGCCGGTCATTGCACCGGAAATGTCTGTCCCCATGTTTTTAGGGAGTGTACTGTCAGACCATCTGGAAAGGTATCAGCATATCATCAATGAAATATATAATCAAGAAGCAACTCAAAAGCCAATAGAATGGAAGAAATAGTTTATTTATCAATACGGTTCGGCTGTACCGCTTATCTGTTATATAAGGTATGGAAACAAAAAGAGAGAATAGGTAAAATCTGTGATCTGCTTTATACTCCCCGCAATCGGCCACAAGCAGAAAAAGACAACGGTGAACCGGGAAATGCACAGGATGTGATGGGAGCTACCCGCTTTGTCTATCTGGACGAGAATGCCGGGAAGACCGTCGCCCCTTACATGAGCCAGCAACTGGAAACCGGAAGTGATTTTATCGGAGCGGATAAGGATATTCCGGAAGATGAAGTGGAATGCAAACTGCCTTTGGAGGAGATGAGAATGCTGAAAGAAGAACAGGAGGAACTGGACAGCCGCTCTCCCGAAACGGAAGCCATTGCTCCGATGGTTACTCCTGCTGACCTGCTCAATGTAGGCGACGTGCTGCTTAACCTGAATGGTGCCGGCTCGGACGAGAACAAATCATACAGGGCGGCCATGACACTGCATTCCATCCGGGAAACGGATATGTTTGAACTGTTCTCCTCCCAAGTGGAGAACAAGAAGCTGATTGAGGAACTGATGGGGAAGTATGTGGATAAAGAGGGGAATGCGTTGCCTTTGAAAAGAGAGAGGAAAGAAAGCAAACATGTTACTGACTGGAGGAATCTGGTCTGAAAATATTATCTGTTAAGTATAAAAGAATCCTATATATGAGTTTAAAACTCCTTTTATACTTAACAGACAATAGAGTGGAACTTATTTTTTGGTAGAGACATTGGTGTCTCACAATTATTTGATGTTATTCTTTATTTTTATTTTTTTTATTATTGCAGATGCATTTTTAATATCTGATGTTTGTTCTGTGCCTACCGATTGAGCTTTAGTGTGTAACGATGCAATAATTATTGTATCATTATTGGAGAAAAAATAAACACGCATTCCTCCCATGGCTTTAGAGCGCAACTCATAAGTTGTTTCATTCCCTTTTCCCTCGCAAAATTTTACCAAATTGTCATCGCCTCTACTTGGGAAAAGTAATCTTGCTATGTTAGCATCTTCAAATTTGCTCAATACTAATTTTTGTAGTCCCGGTGGGGACTTTTTAAAGTTTTTAATAAACTCATCAGAAATATGGGCTGTTTTCCCTGTAAACAAGAATTCTAACTTTGATAGTTGTTGTTGGCATTTTTTTTCATCTTTCGCCTCTAACTCTTTTATAAATGATAAATTATCACCATACCAATTATTAATTATTTTATCAAGTAGTTCTGACTTTAGCTGTAGCTGATTTTGTTTTACCTCATCACATACTGGCATAGATATGACAGTCCATCCCATTTTATGAGCCCAAAATAATGCTTCTGCATCTTGTTCTAATAGCTGATAATTGCCGCATTCATCGTTGGATAGTTCTGGATCGGAAGTAAAAAAGCTTGTCAATGGGTAATTGTTAAGAATAGAAAAAGCTAAACGTCTTATATTAATATTCTCCTTGTCAGCGGGTATCGTTTCTACTATTTGCTTCAAAGAAACTCCTGCAATTATCACAGTATTCGGTTCAGATGGCAATATGATAGGATATTGTGTCGAAACTCCAAGGCGGCTATGGGCTACCAATAAAGTTCTTAATATGAGATTTATATTTTCCTCACATTCAACTTCATTTAGACAATGGTTAAAACAAAAGGTCATCATAATAGCTGGGAAGCATTAATTTCAAACTGGTCAAACATACTCTCGGGCCAATTATCTACACGACCACCTTCTATAATATGTATTTTTTCAAATGTTGTTAGGCGATTTTCATCTAGGGTAAACCAATAGGCTATAATGGAATTTGATAATATAGGTTTCTCTTTTACAGATAAACGAAAGCCATCAAACAAATGGTCACTATGTGTTTCTATAATCACTTGTGCACCAGCTTCTATAGCTTGAGTAATCAGTTTTGCCATTTCCGTTTGACCTTTTGGATGTAGATGTGCTTCCGGATTTTCTATTAGGACAACCGATTTGTTTAAAGCTCCTACAAGTAAAGCGACAATAACAGCTAAAGTATAACTCAAACCAAATCCAACATTCATGGCACGATGATCGTCAAACCAAGTAAATGACATATCCGTATCTTTTTTGATTTCTGTTCTGAATGTTACTCCGGGAGAAATGATGTTTAACCAAGCTTTTAAGTTATATTCAAAACTAACTCCTTCAGCTTTAGGATGTAGAATACAAGAAGGCATTTCTCTTTCTGCAAAATGTTCAATTACTTTCACAATATTTTCTCCTTTACTGCCTAATTCGATATTATAAGTAACAGGAATTGATTTCTGAGGACCAAATCTATCTGCGGAAACATAAAGTATATCAGGTAAAGATTCATTTAAATTACTATCTTTAGAAATTTCATCCGGAGAAATACTTATTTCATTATTTTGATCTGTAATGACTTTTAGACTCGTCTCATTAGAATGGTTGCATTTCAATTCATTCCAATCTCCATAACCATCCAATAAACAATTATCTTTTCCTTTCATTCCTTGTGCAAGCATTCTTATAGCTTGAATAACAGTGCTCTTACCACTACTATTCAATCCTGTTAATATTGTTAACGGATGTAGCGATAAAGATGCATATTCAAAAGATTTAAAACCTTGTATATCTAGTTGATTAAACATTGTCATAAAATTTATTTAGTAATTCTTTTAATTTTTCATATCGAAAAGCTACAGAGGTATGTCTCATGCTATCACGAGATATTGCGATTTCAAAGGCTTTTGTTTTAAGTAAAATACCATATTCTTGAAAGAAAACTTTTTCTTGCCTTTTCAGACAACTGAAATGTTCTTCGGACATATTACCTAATAAAACACCCCATGATTCAAAGAGTGACTTGTTAATAGGGGTTCTTCGCATACCAGGTACACTTTTTCTAAAAGCATGTTTGCCAAACAATAGTTTTGCCCTTTTCATTGCTATAACAAAAACTTCTTTGATTTTTTCATCATTGAGGTCTTTAATTGTATTAATTGCAATGGTTCTCTTAAGAATACGCTTTTGGAATTCTGGTAATTCATATGTGGGACGAGCATTCAAAATAATCATTGTATCGCTTAGCCAAATATCAGATCCAAAAGTACGATTATAGGATGGATAGTCTCTAATTAAAAAAGAGATATATCTCAATATTATTTCATAATCAAGCATTCTGTTCGGCTGAATAGAACCACAAGTAGCTTGAAGAAATGCCTTTTCCTTAGCTAATTGTGCTAATAGCATAGTAGCATTGCCTGTATAAAGTGCATTTCGGATTTCTTGCGAAGTAAGAGGAGCTCCACCAGTATTAAGTCTTTTAAAAATATTACGTTTCACTTCTTCTGGAGTGCCAGGATTAACAACGGTGAACCTAAATTCTGTTTCGTAAATTCGGTTTTGCAAAAATAGAGGTAATTCATTGAAGCACTTACCATCATATTTACTCCCCCAAAATTCGAGTCCAGATAATTTCATGCCATATCCTTTTTTTTCTTTATTTTTCTCGGGATTTTTTAGATATTCTTTACCTAGTACAAAATCGCGAATTGTACTCATCCGTTGTAAACCATCGACAACGCTCCATACTGATTTAGTATCGGATGACACATAAAACATTGGAATAGGAATTTTTAACATCAGGGATTCAATTAGCCTTGATTTTTGCACATTATCCCAAACTTCATTTCTCTGAAAATCAGGGTTTAAAATAATCGTTTTTTGTACTAATCGACGAAGTAGGGCATCCATAGGTACTACTTTCGGATCAATAGATATTTCTTCTGGATTGAAAGGCTCCATTTCCTCACTTTCTTCTTCAATATTTTCGTCTTCAACACCATTCGATCCAAAAGGGGATAGTTGTTGGGCAAGTTGTTTTAGAAGAAGCGACAAATCCTTATCATCAGCATCAATCAATATTTTATCACTCTCAGAAATAGTAAATGCAGCTCCTGACCATTCCAAAGTTATATCCACTGATCTGTCATTGGTGACTAGTTCCCATTTTTTTTCATCTGTTTGTTCTAGATGAAAATCCAAGATTCCTTTATTTTTTATTTTTATCTGCACTTTTCCTAATTTACACCAGTTACAATTACAAATATAGTTATTTATATTGGTTTTCCAAATTAAGAAGTTCAGTTTTTACTTTTTGTTGTGATTGTGTATTGTATATTGCAATGAGGGAGGACAGGTAGATGCATCTATATTCAGAAATGTACTTTAATTAATAATTTTTTGTGTTCTCGCAACAACAATGGTGACATCTGATGACATTTGATGACATCTGATGACACCTCTGAATCATAGCGCATTATCCCCATTTATCTTTGTTGTCGAATTCAAATTTATGTCTTACCCAAACGATTCGACAATGAAAAGAAGAATCCTTTTTTCTGTGATGTGCGCGGTCATCGCCGCAAACACCTTTGCGCAGGGCCAGGGCCTTGCGGGTATCAACGAGGCAACCAGCCTCATGACCTCGTATTTCGATCCCGCCACCAAACTATGCTATGCCATCGGTGCGGTGCTTGGTCTGGTAGGCGGTATCAAGACCTATGGCAAATTTTCCAGCGGAGATCCTGACACTTCGAAAACCGCCGCCAGCTGGTTCTTTGCCTGTATCTTTCTGATCGTAGCCGCCACCATCTTACGTTCCTTCTTCCTCTAAAGCCTATGGAATATCCGGTAAACAAAGGCGCCGGCAACCCCGTCGAGTTCAAAGGGCTCAAGTCGCAATACCTGTTCGTCTTTGCCGGAGGGCTTGCGATGGTGCTCCTTATGGTAGTCTTTCTTTACCTGACGGGGGTGGACCAATGGATATGCTTATCCTTCGGAATCCTGTCTGGCAGCCTGTTGGTGTGGGTGATATTCCGTTTGAATGCCCGTTACGGTGAACACGGGCTGATGAAGCTGCTGGCTGAAAAACGGCATCCACGCTATCTGATTCACCGCAAGAGAGTTTTCAGATTATTCACAAGAAGAAAAAAACAACAATCATGAGAAATGTATTAAAGGCGGAAACGCTGGAACGCAGATTCCCCCTGCTGTCGGTAGAAAACGGCTGTATCGTGAGCAAGGATGCAGACCTGACCGTGGCTTTCGAAGTGGAACTGCCCGAACTGTACACGGTAACGGCGGACGAGTATGAGGCAATGCACTCCTCCTGGATCAAAGCCGTGAAGGTATTGCCGGAACATAGTGTCGTCTGCAAACAGGACTGGTTCGTCAAGGAAACCTACCGTCCGAAGACCGATGACGGAGAACAGAGCTTCCTGACACGCAGCTATGAGCTGCATTTCAATGAAAGACCTTACCTGAATCACAAATGCTACCTGTTCCTGACGAAGACAACCCGCGAACGCAGCCGCCGGAAGAGTGACTTCAATACCCTTTGCCGGGGATTCCTGTTGCCCAAAGAGATAACCGACAAGGATGCTGCCGCCCGCTTTCTTGAGGCGGTGGAACAGTTCGAGCGTATTATGAATGATTCCGGACATATAAGGCTTCGCCGTCTGGAAACAGACGAAATCACCGGTACGAAGGAACGTCCCGGGCTGGTGGAAAAATACTTTTCCCTCTCGCTGGAAGATGAGACCGCCGTATTGCAGGACATCTGCCTCAAGCCCGGCAGGATGCGCATCGGCGACAAACGCCTCTGCCTGCATACCCTTTCCGATACGGAAGACCTGCCTGGCAGACTTTCCACGGACATGCGCTACGAGAGGATGTCCACGGACCGCAGCGACTGCCGCCTCTCCTTTGCCGCACCCGTAGGACTGCTGCTGTCATGCAACCACATCTATTCGCAATACGTGTTCATCGACGACGCACAGGAAATCCTGCAGATGATGGAGAAAAACTCGCGCAATATGCTCTCGTTGTCAAAATACAGCCGGAGCAATGCCGTTAACCAGGAGTGGACGGAGATGTATCTTGATGAGGCACATACCAAAGGAGTGCTTCCCGTCAGATGCCACTGCAACGTCATCGCCTGGGCGGAGGATGCGGAAGAGTTCCGCCGCATCAGGAATGACACGGGCAGCCAGCTGGCCATGATGGAATGCACGCCAAGGTATAACACCATTGACACACCGGTCATCTATTGGGCGGGAATCCCCGGAAATGCAGGCGACTTTCCATCCGAAGAATCCTTTTATACCTTCCTGGAACAGGCCGTATGCCTCTTTGCCGGAGAGACTAATTACAGGAACTCGCCCAGTCCGTTCGGCATCCGGCTGGCAGACCGCCAGAACGGGATACCGGTGCATGTGGATATTTCAGACCTGCCCATGAAGCGAGGAATCATCACCAACAGAAATAAGTTCATCCTCGGGCCTTCGGGCAGCGGAAAATCCTTTTTCACCAACCACCTTGTCCGCCAATACTACGAACAGGGAGCGCATATCCTGCTGGTGGACACTGGAAACAGCTACCAAGGGTTGTGCAGGATGATCCATGACCGTACCAACGGGAAGGACGGGATTTACATCACGTATGAAGAGGACAATCCGATATCCTTCAACCCGTTCTACACCGAATCCGGAAAATTCGATGTGGAGAAGCGTGACAGTATCAATACACTGATACTGACCTTGTGGAAACGGGAGGACGAGTCGCCGAAACGTTCGGAGGAGGTCGCTCTTTCCGGAGCAGTGAACGCCTATATCCGAAAGATTTCGGAGAACCGGAACATCAGACCGGACTTCAACGGTTTCTATGAGTTTGTCACCGAAGACTACAGAAGAATGATTGAAGAGAAAAAGGTGCGTGAGAAGGATTTTGACATTGACGGTTTTTTGAACGTCCTGGAACCGTTCTACCGAGGCGGAGACTATGACTTCCTGCTGAACTCCGACAAGGAACTGGACCTGACAGGCAAACGGTTCATCGTATTCGAACTGGACAATATCAGCAGCAACAAAGTGCTTCTTCCGGTGGTGACACTGATCATTATGGAAACTTTCATCGCCAAGATGCGCAGGCTCAAAGGTATCCGTAAGATGATATTGATAGAGGAATGCTGGAAAGCCCTGATGTCCGCCAATATGAGTGAATACATCAAGTACCTTTTTAAGACCGTCAGAAAATATTTCGGCGAGGCTGTGGTGGTGACACAGGAGGTGGACGACATCATCAGCTCCCCGATTGTGAAAGAGGCCATCATCAACAACTCTGACTGCAAGATACTGCTTGACCAGCGGAAATACATAAACAAGTTCGAGCACATCCAGCGGCTGCTCGGTCTGACCGAGAAAGAGAAAGGGCAGATTCTTTCCATCAACCAGGCGAACCATCCCGGGCGCTTCTACCGGGAAGTATGGATAGGGCTTGGAGGAACCTGCTCGGCAGTATATGCCACGGAAGTGAGCGAGGAAGAATACTTCACGTTCACGACCGAGGAGTCGGAGAAACTGGAAGTACAACGGATTGCCGGAGGGCCGGAGGGCAGTCTGGAAGGAGCCATCCGCCGTCTGGCGGAGAAAAAGCGAGAGGAACAGAAACAGGTATCAAACCCGAAATGAAAACGATTATGAGAAACAGCCCCCTTATGAGGCTGGCGGTATGTCTGATAAGCATGGCCGCCATGATATTGCAGAGCTGTTCGGAAAGCGGTATCGACCGCGACAAGATCTGCGGAACGTGGACCAGCGTGGAAGGCAGACCTGACGTGCTGATATACAAGGAAGGAGAATGCTATAAGGTGACGGTGTTTTCCCGTAGCGGGAGAACCCGAAGGCTGAAGCCGCAGACTTACCTGCTGGTGGAAGAAAACGGAAACCTGTTTGTCAATACGGGCTACCGTGTTGATGTGTCCTACAATGAGGCAGCCGACGTGCTGACATTCTCACCGGGCGGAGACTATGTAAGGAAGGAGGAACGGGCATGAAGGCAAGAACGCTTCTGATCGGAACGGCATTTGTACTGGGCGTTACCGGAGCACGCGCCCAATGGGTGGTGACAGATCCCGGCAATCTGGCCCAAAGCATCATAAACATGTCGGACAATATCGCCCATACCTCAAAGACGGCAGTCAATACGGCAGAAAGCTTTGCCGAGACAGTAAAGATCTATGAGCAGGCCAAGAAATATTACGACCAGCTGAAATCGGTCAACAACCTGATACAGGATGCCCGCAAGGTGCGTGACATCATCCTGATGGTGGGCGACGTGTCCGACATCTATGTAACCAACTTCGGCAAGATGATGAACGATGAAAACTTCTCACCGCGCGAACTGGACGCCATCGCCTTCGGTTACACCCGCCTGCTGGAAGAGAGCAATGGCGTGTTGCAGGACCTGAAACAGGTTATCAATGTCAGTACCCTGTCCATGACCGACAAGGACCGTATGGACGTGGTGGACAACTGCTATTACGAGATGCGCCGTTACCGCAACCTTGTGAGCTATTATACGAACAAGAACATAGCCGTAAGCTACCTCAGGGCCAGAAAGAAGAACGACCTGGAACGTGTGATGCGGCTCTATGGGAATGAAACCTCCAAATACTGGTAGCCATGATGCCGTTGTCGATAGATTTTGCCAACCTGCACACCATACTGGCAACCCTGTATGACGAGATGCTTCCCCTTTGCGAGGACATGATGGACGTGGGCAAGGGACTTGCCGGACTGGGTGCGTTGTTCTACGTTGCCGTCCGTGTATGGCAGTCGATGGCACGTGCCGAACCGATAGATGTCTATCCCCTGCTGCGTCCCTTTGCCATAGGCATCTGCATCCTGCTCTTTCCCACGCTGGTGCTCGGCACGCTGAACAATATTCTCAGTCCCATCGTGCAGGGCACACACAAGATGCTCGAAGGACAGACGATGGATATGGAACAGTACCGGATCCAAAAGGAGGAACTGGAAAAGGAGGCCATGCTCCGCAATCCCGAAACAGCATATCTGGTAAGTGACGAGGAGTTTGACCGTCAGCTGGATGAACTGGGCTGGTCAACCATAGATACCGCCTCCCGGCTGGGCATGTATGTGGAAGTCGGGATGTATAATCTGGAAAAGAAAATCCGGGACGCATTCCGCAGCCTGCTGGAGCTGATATTCGCAGCGGCATCGCTGCTGATAGACACCGTGAGGACTTTTTTCCTGGTCGTACTCTCGATACTGGGACCGGTAGCGTTCGCCTTCAGTGTATGGGACGGATTCCAGTCCACGCTCGGACAGTGGTTCACGAGATATATTTCCGTTTACCTGTGGCTTCCGGTCAGCGACCTGTTCAGCACCCTGCTTGCCAAGCTTCAGGTACTGATGCTTCAGAATGACATTCAGGAACTGCAGAACAATCCGGACTACTCGATAGACAACTCGAACAGTGTCTACATCATCTTTATGCTGATCGGGATTATCGGATACTTCACCGTGCCTACGGTAGCAGGCTGGATAGTGCAGGCAGGCGGTGCCGGAAACTTCAGCCGTAACCTGAACCGTACGGCCACCAAGACAGGCGGCCTTGCAGCCGGAGCAGGCGGTGCCGTATTGGGGAATATCGGAGGCAGGCTGAGGGGCAAATAAACCCTGCGGAGCCTCCTTCCCATGAGTCGGGCAACCCAAGATGACGGGTCCGGTGACCTGTCGGAACGGGATGTCCCGTCATACCGGAAATATTTATTCATTCAAACCAGACATCAAAAAAATGGAATTCAAGTCATTGACAAACATTGAGAGCAGCTTCAAGCGCATCCGCCTGATGCTGGCGGTCTTTGCCTGCTGCTGTGCGCTCGTTACCGGATATGCGCTGTGGAGCTCATACCGCTTTGCCGAGAAGCAACGCGAGAAAATCTATGTGCTTGACGGGGGCAAATCGCTGATGATGGCCCTTTCGCAGGACCTCTCACAGAACAGGCCTGCCGAGGCGCGGGAACATGTAAGGCGCTTTCACGAACTGTTTTTCTCGCTCTCACCCCAGAAGGATGCCATCGAGCACAATATCAACCGTGCCCTGCAACTGGCAGACAAGAGTGCCTATCACTACTATGTGGATTTTGCCGAAAGAGGGTATTACAACCGCCTGATTTCAGGCAACATCAACCAGGTGGTGCATGTGGACAGCGTGGTGTGCGACTTTGCCGCCTACCCTTACAAGGTGCGGACATACGCCCGGCAGCTGATTATCCGTGAAAGCAACGTGACCGAGCGCAGCCTCGTAACTTCCTGCTCGCTTCAAACCACAGGACGTTCGGATGACAATCCCAACGGATTCATTATCGAGCAGTTTACCGTGCTGGAGAATAAGGACATAAGAAGTGCGGAACGATGAGGGGAAAACGCGGATTCTTCGGCCATGCGGACAGCCGGGTACGGCTGTTCTGCCGGCGGCTGACAGGAAAGCAGCGCATCCTTCTGGCAGGCACGGCCTCGTTCCTGCTTGCTGCCTCCTGCCTGTACTCGATTCTCTCCTGTGTATCCCGTTTCGGGGAGCCGGGCCAAAGACCGGCAATGGGACATATCCGTTCCGTCGTGTTCCGGCCGGAAAGAACAAGAAACATTCATTCAAACATCCATAAACATGAAAATGGACTTTCAGAAAATCAGGGAACGGCTCGGAGTGTCAAATGACAAGCCGCTGACTCCCGAAGAGAAGCGCCGGCGCGCAAAGTATATTGTCTATCCGTTTTTCTGCCTGCTGTGCATGGGGTTCCTCCTGCTGGTATTCAGCCCGTCGGAAAAGGAGAAGGCGGAAATGGAAAAAGGCAGGGGTTTCAACGTGGAGATGCCTTCACCGGAAGATTCGGAAATGGAGGGCAACAAGGTAAGCGCCTACGAGCAGGAAGCACTGGCAAAAAAGGAAAAATGGCGCAGGGGAACCTTCCAGGAAATGTCCGAACTGCTCAACAAGGACGGTCAGGATACTGCCGGTCTTACCGCAGGAAAAGCAAACATGGAACTTCCGCCGGAACCGGAAAAGGGGAAAGCCCCCGGCTCCATCCGTTCCTCTGCAGAAGCCTACCGGAATATGAACCGTTCGCTGGGCACTGTATATACCCGGAATGAAAATCAGCCAAACGCCGATCTGCTCCGACGTATTGAGGATCTGGAAAAAGAAAGGAAGCCGGCGGAAGAACAGGCGGAAGGCCAGACCCTGGAAGAAAAGATAGCTCTGCTGGAAAAGTCCTACGAGCTGGCTGCCCGCTACAATGGGAAAGAGCCGGATGCTTCCTCTACAACAAATGCCCCAAACAGCCGGAAAGAACGGACGGCTGTCCGGCCTGTAAAACGGGTACAGAACCGGATGGTGTCATCACTGGCCCAGCCTGCAGGCAATGAAGACATTGCTTCCGGATATGCAGGCGAGAGAAATACCGGCTTCCACACCCCGGTAGGCAAAATGCCATCTTCCGGCAGGAACACCATCGCCGCCTGTGTGCATGGCACGCAGACCGTATCTGACGGACAGGCACTGCGTATCCGCCTGCTTGAGCCGATGGCAGTGGACGATCTCCTTATCCCAAAAGGTACGGTACTGGTCGGCGGCACACGTGTCGAGGGGGAACGGATGGGAATCCTGATCGAGACAGTGGAGTACAGGGGCACGCTGTTCCCGGTGGAACTCGAAGTGTATGACGCTGACGGGCAGCAGGGAATCCTTGTACCGAACTCGATGGAGTATGATGCCGCACGTGAGATTGCCGCCGGCATGGGCACCTCTATAGGAAGCAGCATCAATATCTCAACGGATGCCGGAGCGCAGATTGCCTCGGATGTGGGCAAGGGGGTGATACGGGGTGTGTCACAATATGTGGGCAAGAAGATGCGCACGGTGAAAATCACCTTGAAGGCCGGGCACCGGCTGTTGCTGCATTCTCCTGAAAAATGAAGGAGGAAAGGAAATCAACCATTTATTCACCAATCAACCAAGAAACACACATGAAGAAGATTCTGATGATGCTTGCCCTGATTGCGGGCACAGTGGCTGCATACGCGCAGCAGAGCAGCGGGGATTATTATGAAGGACTGAGCCGCAAGATCGGATTCAGCCGGATGATTCCCCCGCACGGTCTGGAAATCACATATGACAAGACCGTACATATTATTTTTCCCTCTCCCGTGAGATATGTGGACCTGGGTTCGCCCAATCTGATAGCGGGCAAGGCGGACGGTGCGGAAAATGTGATCCGTGTGAAGGCAACCCGGAAACATTTCCGGAGCGAGACAAACATGAGCGTAATTACCGAAGACGGCAACTTCTATACATTCAACGTCAAGTATGCCGACGAGCCTTTGCTGCTGAATGTGGAAATGTGCGACTTCATCCATGACGGAGAGGCCGTGAACCGTCCGAACAATGCGATGGAAATCTACTTGCAGGAACTCGCCGGGGAGTCTCCCCGTCTGGTACGGCTGATCATGAAATCCGTGTATGAACAGAACAAACGCAAGGTCAAGCACATCGGCTGCAAACGGTTCGGAGTGCAATATCTGCTTAAAGGACTTTATGCGCACGGCGAACTGATCTATTTCCATACCGAAGTGAAGAACGCCACGAACGTGCCTTTCGACGTGGACTTCGTGACCTTCAAGATCGTGGACAAGAAAATCATGAAACGTACCGCCATGCAGGAACAGGTCATCTATCCGCTTCGTGCCTTCAACTATGTGACCCGTGTGGACGGGAAGAAGAACGAGCGGACGGTGTTTGCCCTGCCCAGGTTCACCATTCCCGACGACAAGAAGCTGATAGTGGAAATGTATGAGAAGCAAGGCGGCCGGCATCAGTCCTTTGATGTGGAGAATGAGGACCTGGTACGCGCAGAAACCGTCAATGAACTGAAAGTCAGATGAACGCCATGAAAAGAAACTTCCTCTTTATTATACTCCTGCTTGCCCTCTTTACGGGGCAGGCAGAAGCCCAACGCCGCCTGCCGGGAATGAAAGCCGTCCGCTTCACCACTGAAATGGCCGACGGATTTTACAGCCGGGCAAACCGTCACGATGCAGGCTATGCCTTCTCGCTAGCTGTATCCACCTGTACTGGGAACGGAAACCAGTGGATGTTTGGCGGTGAGATGCTGAAACGTAACATCCCTTACCGGAGTACGCATATACCCTTGTCGCAATATACGGGGGAAGGCGGTTATTACCATACGTTCTTTTCCACCCCCGGCAAGTCCTTCTTCCTGAACCTCGGCGCTTCCGCCCTGTTGGGCTATGAGACCGTGAACGAAGGAGACCGGCTGCTGGATGACGGAGCCGTTTTGCAGCAATGCGAGTCTTTCATCTATGGCGGCGCGGTAACGCTGGAAGCGGAAGGATACCTGTCCGACAAGGTTGTCCTGCTGGTGCGTCTGCGTGAGCGTTTCGTGTGGGGCAGTGCCTCGGGAATCTGCCACTTCCAGTATGGAATCGGAGTAAAATACATTTTCTAACCTTAAAAGAATACATACCCATGAAAAGAAAAATCCTTGATTTTATGCTGACAGCCTGCTGTATGGCATTCTCCTTTCTTGGTCTTGTCGCTTGTGACAATGAGCTGGATATCAGACAGGAATACCCGTTTGCGGTAGAGTCCATGCCGGTAGCGGATGAGATTACCGATGGGGAGACTGTGGAAATCCGGCTGGAAATCAAGCCGGAAGGGAACTTTGCCGGAACCGTCTATACGCTAAGGTATTTCCAACCGGACGGCAAGGGCAGTCTGAAGATGGAGGACGGCACGGTACTGAAGCCCAATGACCGTTATCTGCTGAACGAATGGAAATTCCGTCTTTACTATACTTCGCAAAGCGGCAAGGAATCCCAGACCATAGACCTCTATCTTGAAGATAATTGGGGGAATCTGCAACAATTGACATATGATTTTAATGGAAAGGATACGGATGAAGAAAATAACAAGGAGGCTGCATGAAAAGAATACCGGCTGTTATGATCTTTCTGTTACTTGTCTTGTACGGCAAGGCGGAAAATCCCCCGTCTGACAAAGATAAGGCGGTAGCCTGCATCAAGCGGTGGGAAGGCTGGCACCGGGGGAAAATGCCTTACATCGGTTACGGACACCGCCTGCTTCCCCACGAGACGCTGACCGAGAACCTGAGTGAGGCACAGGCAGACTCACTTTTGAGATACGACCTTGAACGGTGTTTGAAGGTATTCCGAAAATATGGGAAAGACTCGCTCCTTTTAAGTCTGTTAGGCTTTAATGTAGGCTGTTACCGTCTGATCGGCAACGGCAAGATACCTAAAAGCAAACTGATTCAGAAACTGGACAGCGGCAACCGGGATATTTACAGGGAATATGTATCGTTCCGCTGTTATCGGGGGAAAGTCATTCCAAGCATAGAGAGAAGAAGAAAAGAGGAGTTTGAACTGTTCTATATACCGTAGATTGCTTACTGATAAAGGTTTGGTTGTTACGAGACGACCGAACCTTTTTTATTTGTCCGGCATGTTACATCCTGAACAGGTGTTGTATTTTAATGTAACCGAAAGACATAAAATGTGTTATTGAGCATATGGTGCATAAAAAATGCTCCTTGAACATTGTCTTTCTTGATTTTTTGCTAAGTTTGAGATGTAATATCAAATGCATAAAACAAGTCGTCATGAATTCAGAAATAATATTGGAAATAAATGGCTACAAATGCAATCTACTAAAGTATAAATACTGTTTTTCCCGTAATATAGACCGTGAAGGAAGACCTGTAACAGGAGTGTTAGGAGGAAACATATATATAGAAATGGAATCTAATGGCAGCAATTGTATTTTGGATATGATGCTTGTTGATACGGACCGGCAGCGTCCCGCTTTCTTTTCTCATGCAGAACCTTTTCCGGTTTGGGGGAAGATACTGCATAGCATAGACGATATGATGTTTCGTGAACTTTCTTTTGATGAAGCGTATCTTTATTGTTATGATGAAATTATGAATGCGACAGAAAGTAGTCCTATGCTTACCCGTTTTCTTATATCTCCAACAAGACTGGATATCAATAGAACCATTCGACTGGATAGAAGAATAAATACTACAGACGGCTTTTGGTGGGAGGAATGCAAGGAGGAAGAAAGAATTGTGATTAATGTAAATAATGAACCTAATATTGAAAAAGAAAATTTTCCAGAATGTACTGTTTCTTTTAGAAGAAATAAAGACTATGATGGGAGTTTTGGATTTGATTGGTTGCGTGTAGGAGATACAGGCGAAATAGGTTGTGATTGGTATCGTAATACAATGCATGATAAAAGAACCTACGATCATTTTGTTTCATCAGAATATAAATATTTCATTCAACAATGGAGAAAAGCTATAGACGCTTATAAAACGACATCTCATTATATCATACCTTGGGTTACATTACCAAAAGGAAATACTGCTACTTTTCGTATGAAAATGGAAGTGAACAAACCATCAGGGATACTTGATATGAAAATAGTAGGCAATGGAGCTAATGCGTTATCTGCTAATTTAGAAGAGATAGAAGCTGAAAAAACAGGCAATTATTACTATCCTTCTTTGTTAAAGGTAAAATGTAATTCTAATTTTTCAGAACAAACTGCTTTAGAAGTACGTGCAAAAGGCGAATTGGTAGGAAAGATGATTTTTATTCCTAACAATAAACTGTATCATCTTGATATTGCAATAGTAACAATTAAAACAAAAACATTACAAGGGCAAATTATAAGTAAAAAGCCTGATGATGTGGTATTGGAAGGGATAAAACGCTTATTACAACAAGCATATATTGTTCCACATTTCAGTTTTTACCAATTAGACTTGTCGCACCCTGTAGAATGTGAACTCATGGAAGGTAAAAATAGAATTATAGAAATTGAAAAAATATCTGGGGAAAAAGAAAAAGATATTTTTATAAATAAAAATATTCTTGAGCCACTATTTAATCTTTTATGGAGAAATAAAAATGGAATATATACTGCGGTAGGTAGGGGTATGAAATATTTTAATAATATCCACAATTTTCTTAATAAGAAATTATACTATGACTATAAAGTAGAAAAACAGAAATTAGAAAGCATGTTTAAAATATATTTCTTTGATGAGAGAATATTTACCGGTACTTATGTAGCAGGCGTTGCACGACCTGAAACTAAAGCTGCCTGTATTTCTGATACAGGTTATAAAGCAACTACTGTTACGCATGAACTACTTCATTTATTGTCATTAGAGCATCCTTTTGTTGAAGAATCTAAATACTTATTTAAAAAATCCTCAACAGAAAATTTGATGGATTATGATGAAGATGAAAATAATATAGATGATAGAAAATCATTGTGGTATTGGCAAATTAGACAAATATGGAATCAATTAAAGTAAAGATATTGGTAATATTGTCGTTTTTCCTTTTGGGGGGATGTGTAAACCGACAAGTAAAACAGTATAATTATATTTGTGATAGTTTAAGCAACTTAGATTTTCCACCAAGGGTTTTTGATACATTATTCTTCCAGAAATATGGAAATGGTATTGAGGTTGATACTACATTTCCAAATGGAGAACGCCATCTCATACAGTTAGATTATGCAAACAACTATTATTATACAATAGAGTATCCCAAAACGCCAATTATAGATGTGATGTCGTATGACGGAAAGGATGGTAAATTGATGGACTGGCATCAGAGATTTATTGACTGGAGAAACATATCACCTTGGATATGGTATGATAAAGAAGGAAATGTATGCAGTTTGAGTGCTACTGCTTCGGAGGAAGAAGATTATATTTATCCTACTTATTCTATTCATCAGTTAATAGAGAAGTTGGAAATGGAAAATTTAGATTTGTTTCATAATATCTCCATATATTATGGAACGGACTATCGTGATACAGATTCAATTCCATATAAAAAAAGATGTGGCTGGTATGTTATGATGAGAGATTCAATTATCTCTAACGATACTTACAATATGACCGTAAGATTATATGACGGTCAAACAGGTAAGCTGCTTGATGTATATAGAGGAGATTGGGAGGATGTACATGGTGAAAATTAGTAAACGATGAGAGGAATAAATAAGGACAGAAACAGGTAGCGATGATATGATACTCAACTGGTTGTTTCTGCCCTTAATGAATTTAGTTGATAGCTTCTATTTTTGTGTAAGGTATTCCTCCATTGAACGATACCGGTCTTTGATTGCGGCATTTTCATTGAATCCATTCAGACAATGGAGCAAGGCTTTCTCCAAAGTGGTGTATCTGCGGTTAAAACATTGCGGATTGTCCAGGCAATAGGCATTCAAGGCATATCTGTATGGGGCATATTCAGGATTATCCTCTTTGGTGATTTTCACATGCCAAGGAAAGTGTATCCGCAGAGTGAATGACCGTGTTTCCCCTTTTGTAATCCGTTCCTCTTCCTCCAGCATTTTTTTCACGAGGGACCTGTCCAGCAACGGATATCCATATTCCCTGTAATGTTTGATATGGCAGCAATACTCCGTTGCGTATTGCTTCAATTCTTCCGGTCTTATATCATAGTGCTCCCCATAGAAAAGCAGCACTTCCCTGCCTGTTACGATAACGGGCTTTCCGTCCGCTTCATGTTTAAATACCTGCCGTTCCATCTTTTCCCTTTCTGTCAGCAAGGCAAAACCGAAACATTCCGTAAGGGTGAAACTTTCCCTGCCGGGAACGGACAGCCCAATAAGCCTTTCCAATGTGTGGCAGTAAAAGAAAATACCGTCATCGGCCATACCGGTGTCCGGTGAAAGCATAATTCTTACATCCTTGACCTGACCGCTGTCCCTTTGGACAATCCGGCAATTCGCGTAATGTGGCTCACAAGCATTCTCTTTCTTGAACCTGTGGTATTTCTCCAAAATTTCGTTCCGGATTTCCCTCTTGTCGGTCAGGGCAACTCCCAATCCGCAGTTTTCGCACCATCCGTAATAAAAAGCTTCGTCCGTGAAGTGGTCGAACCCTTTTGTGTTGGGGTTTACCATTGCCTCACACCTTACATTGGCCGATCCGCATCTGCTGCACACTATATTATTTTCCATTGTTCTTCTGCTTTACGGGCGACTCACGGCCGCCCTTGTCATACAATTCGGTTGTTATTCTCTTAATTTATCTTTACCCGGTTCATCAGCTGTCCCGAAATTTCATGCAGTTCCCGGCAGCGTTCCGGCTGCTGTTCCCTTGCAAAGGCGGTGATTCCCTGTGTCAGTTTCCATAGCGTGGCCCCGCCTGTAACTCCGTCGTCAGGATTGTTGTTCATCAGCAGTTTCTCGACCTCACGTCCCTCGTTTTTCAACAAGGCTCCTTTCTGCACCAGATTTTTCAGTTCCTTGTCGAAATCCACGTCTATCTCCGATGCTCCTTGAATTTCGATGGCCTTCTGCATGATGGTGTCTTTGCTGTACAGTCCTTTGGTCAGGTCGGAAACAGCCGATACGGTGGTCTGCGTGTCCAGTTCGTAGGTCTTTTGGGAGAGGGACAGGGATTCCGGCAGTCGGCCTCCAAGGTGTATCTGCCGCATGACGGACTCCCTGACCATCCCGTTCAGGCACGCCCCGTTGAGCAGGAACGACCGCATATCGACCGATCCGTTGCCATAGTCGGATGTGGAGAAGCGTGCTCCTGCGAAGATGATGACCGTTCCGTTCTTACGGGTGGGTATCTCTATCGGAGTGGGCAGGATTGTCTCACACCATACTTTCGTGTCGTTCATATAGGCATCGGACACGACCGCTCCCTGTCCTCTCGCCTCACGGATGAAAGCGGTCAGGATATCCACCGAGTTCAGCCGACGGTAGGAGTCCGACAATACGCCCCGGACTTCCATTCCTACCGCCCGTATCAGTACCCGTGTACGCTCGGTCCATCCCGAATGCTCGTTCAGGATGGTGGCGCACAATTGTTTCTGCCAAACATCCCCGGCGGAAAGCTCGCGCAGGTATTTGGCGGGAATGCCCATCTTCTCCGAAATCTGGCTTATGGCGTTGCCGTGCAGGTTGAAGTTCCCTTCGGACATTGCCATCTGTACCCTTCCTTCCGCTTTGAAAGAGATAACGGGGCGTTCCTTGCTACGTTGGCTTACCCCGATGGGAGCGATGAAATCCTGCGCGATCCGTCCCTCACTGAGCAGACGGTTGATGGTGTCCATGACACCGCCTTGCCTGCCTTCTATCATCCGCTGTACCTTGTTAATGACTACCTGGTTGAGGCCCTGCTGCTTCTGTACCGATGCAGCTGCCGGCATTACTGTTGTTTCCATAATACTATGTTTTTAATGTTGATGAATCAGAATTTATTCTTAGAACTTGTCTTGGTTGTTTTAGCATATCCCATGTATGTTTCTTCTGACAAACGGATATAATCCTCTTCGCTATATCCGGTCAGCCCGAACAGTTCATAATATCCGGGGAAAGTTTTTTTTTCCGCTTCCGGTATATGCATGCAGGTTCCCTTGTGGCAGCAGATGATATGCCGGACAAAGCGGTAACACTTGCAAAGATCAGCCACGACAGTATATTCGTTGTCCGTATGAGGTTCGTAATATCCACAGGAAAGATTGATACAGGATACTTCCAGACCGTTTCTTTTCAAAGCCGCCACATCTGTATTCAGTCCCTGTGCCGGCTTGTAACCGTACTTCCGGAAATCTATAGCTGAAATGAACTCGTTGGAGCAGAGCTTCATCCCATTGATTTGTGTTACCATATCCCCGTTCCCTTTCCGGTCACACTGAATCACGAAACGGCAATCGGAAAAGAAGGACATATCGGCATGGCTGCTGCCTATGCATCCCACCTCCTCCTGTACGAAGAAGGCACATTTCACCGTCTTGCAATCCTCCAGGCATTTCAGGCAGATCCAGATGCCGTTCTTGTCATCCGCACCGATTCCGGTCATCCGTTTACGCTTGTGATCATAGCCGACAATCATCGAGTCCGCCACAAGATGGGCTGCATAAGAGCCTGTCTTGCGCCGGTGTACCTCGTCCATGTGCGCCACGACACAGGGGTAGCTTTTCCGGTTGCCTTTGACCGCATAGATGTTTCCGTACCTGTCTTGCCGGAAAGGAATCTCCATCCTTTTGAGTTCCTCTATGATGAATTTAGCCATCTTCCCCTCTCTGCCAGAGGGGGAAGAAATGCCGTAAAGAGCCATTAGTTTTTCCATGATAATGATATTTTAGGAAATAAACAATTTTTCGATTTGCAGGTATCGTCTGAATTCCGGTACGGGACGCCCTTTACGAAAGAGAAAAGACGGATATTTCTTTCCTTTATATTCCACTGATAATCCTTTCAGGACTTTCCCGAATACGGTAGATACATAGTACATATCCTGACAGTTCTTGCAGAATGCCGCATCCGGGAAGATATGTATCTTCCCGCATTTGGGACATACATATTTTTTCCTGTTTGCACACCCTTCCGTGCTCCGGCAGGTGGCTATGCTCGTGTCGCCCTCCGTATTTCTCAGTTCCAGGTTACCGTCCGTCAGATGGAGGCTGTAGAACGTGTCGAGGTAAGGTACCCCTTTCTTGTGCCACCTGCAGGCGGGCACTTTCACCGTCAAAGAAACCTGTATATTATCTCCGACCGCCCATTCCTGCCCCTCAATGGGATTCAGTACGGTGAAATCCGTTGTATGTGTATAATCGTTGTATCTGCGTCGCAACAGGATGCCTGCCTCCTGCGCCTGCTTGCGGATCAGTTCGACGACGAATGCGTGTGAGGAATAGATACGATCCAGCAGGGAGGCGGCAATCGGTGTGTTTATTGATTTCCACAATGTTATCTCGTTCCATACAATGGCCCGTCCGACCACATTGCTGCTGTCATCCCTTGCCACGAGTATTTTGGCTCCTGCGAAATTGGCATAGAAATCCGCTGCATTACGGGCCTTGTCTTCATATCTCATACAGGAGTTGTGCAGGCTGGATTCGCTACCGTCAGATATGGGACTATAGTTGCTTTCCAGATAAGCCTCCATAAAATCGTTCATACTGTCATGCAGTCTGATTGTGACCTTACTGTCCAGTGAGATGGCGCTGCAGAAATAGTTGATTTCATCGGGCTGGTACGGCCCCAGATTTTTGAACAGCTCGATAAACGTGGACGGTTCCAGATCTGTCCGGTTCTCCGGAAACCAGGGTGCCTGCGGATTGTTCCGGTCCGGGAAATTGGGATGGCCCAAGTCTTTGTTGCATGCCGTGAACACGATCCGGATTTTCTTGAACGTGCCGGCTTCCGTCCGTTTGCGTTTGGTGGAGAAAAAATTGTAGGACCCCCGTATGACTTCTTCCACCGGTACGTTCTTTTTTACTTCCGAAAGGATATCTTTGGCTATCACACTTCCGTTTTCCGCCGCATGGGTCAGGCGGGATTTCAATTCGTTGCTAACATTCAGTTTCATAATCATTCGGTTTATTGTTTATAAATTCTGTTGTTTATATGGCAATTGTTTCTTGCCAGGCTGCATTTGGCGCAATTTCTCTTTCCGCTTTCTGAGCAGGTCAACGGACATGTTCCTGCTTGTCCGATATTCCTCCTCACTCATCCGGCGAATGGAGGGAATGCCCGTCTGGGTCAGCGTATGGTTTACCATCCAGCCGTCCATGAAGTTTTCGGGGCAGAGGCTGTCATGGTGGATGACCTCACCTATGCAGCCATGTACGAGCATGTTGCAAACGGTCATCAGACAACAGGTACGGCTGACATCCTCTGCAACCAGATAATTACCCAGGTGGCGTACATGATATGCCAGCAGCAGCCTTCCGCTTCCGCATGTCGGGTCACAGATACGTTTTCCTGCCGCTGTCTCCCCCGAATCGGTACATAAGACCATCAGGTCGCAGATATCCGGCGGAGTGAAGAACTGTCCGTTCACCTGCCGACCGCTTTTGGAGGATATTGCCATGAAGAGGTCACCGAACGCATCAAACCATCCGCCGGATTGCAATTCCCGCTGCATGAGCCGTATCCATCCGGTAAGCATTTCCATAAAATGCCTGTTCTGCTGCCGTTTGTATTTCCAGTCTATAAGGGGCGGTGCGCCGGGAGAGAACCCGTGAATGACATAACGCAGGAAATCGTTGAAAACGGATATCGGATCGTAGCCGTTCGAATAGGCGAAATCACAGACCATTTTCTCAAGCGGACGTATCGCCTGCGGTGTGTTGTATGGTACCATATTACTCTGATTTTTTATAGATTGTTACTATATGTCTTTTATGGTCAGTCTGTATCCTGACGGGAGAAATGCCAAGGAAAGAGAGATGGGTGTCCGCTTTCAGCATGTTCCATTCCCATGCGGGAAGTTCCTTCCATTCCATACGGTATGCCCAGAGTATGAACAGACCGGGACGGAATCCGTTGAAAAGCTTTCCGTGCAGAATCCCGACCAGCCGTTCCAGTTCTTCCCGCGAGTAAAGGGTGAATGCCTCATTCCGATAGACAAAGGCATCAGCCGGTTCAATATCCGGCTGACACTCGATGAGGTATCTCGTCCATTCTTTTGTGGTGTACTTTCCGTACAGAGGATCGGGTTCCGTGTATTTCCATGCCCTGACGAATGTGTGGAAGAGGACGGCACCGTTCCTGTGCCTTCCGGTATGCCCCCACATCCGGAACTGTTTGCTGCGTATGCCATCGGGAATCAGCAATTTCGGACCGGTTGTAACCCAAGGGCCTCCTTCGGTATTGTAACCGGTACACTTTTCATTTTCATGGCAAAAAGGTGTCTGTGGGAGAAGGCAGATATGAACTTCCCGGTCATCGCCCCTTTCAATGTGTGCCTGCGGATAATAGTCACCGCCACGGGTGATATAAGTGACAACGTCTCCTGCAGTCGGTAAACCGACTCTTTCCCTGTCCTCCCGCATCCTTGAAATCAGCCGGTTCACCTTCTCCACATCACATTCCTTTATGGAGCAGGCACACCCTTCATGCCTGTTGAGCAGAGTCAGACTTTCCAGGTCATAAAAATTACCGTACTTCATATTGAGATCGTTTTTGTTGATACAATTTGACCTGACGGGCAACCATGTCGCAGAACTTCTGTCCGTTCTCCTTCTCGCTTCTGAAATAGGCAATCATGTCCCAGAGATTCCGATTGAAGTAGCCGGTCCATTTTTCGTAATAGTGACTTCCATAGACCTTTCCGAACGTTTCCTCGAAAAGTGCAGGAGTCAGCCCTTCATCCCCGTGGTGGTTGTATTGCCACAGGGAGACAAGCAGCAGCTGGTTATAATCCAGTGTTTCCATATCTGTTCTTTTTTAAGTAAAACATCGGCCTACATGGGTAGGCATTTTTATTTCTTGATGTCTTTCCAGTCTGTTTTCCGGGGATTGCGGCAAGGCTTGGCGAAAGAAAATACCGCAGCGAAGCGAGGATGATTTTCTTTCAGCCAACCCAGCCCCTGAAAGGGGCCGCCTTGCACAATCAGCCCGGAAAACGGCTATCTTTACAGCAAGAAATGAAAAAGCAGACCTCGGATTCTCTGTTCTGAAGTCTGCTTTTCGGTCATTGTCAAGTTTCATGTTTTTCAGGTATGTATCTGCCATCCGTGGAACGGCTGTAATGTTACGGCGAACGACCTGTCAGGTATTCCATGATAGAGCAGACCTCCCACGATACCTGTCCTTCCGTCGGGATAGTGCTGTGTGAAGCCGAACGAGTACGGGGCATGGTCATAGTAGAGTGAGATTTCGCAGGGATAGTCAGGATTCCCTTCCCAACTCTTCAACCGTTCCAAGCACTTTTGAAGTGAGGTGTCACCGATGGATTCGGCATAGTGCTTTACGTTCTCGAAATGTTCTTCATTCAGGATTTTCATGACTTTTGTATTTTTATCAGTTAAACACGTCCGGCTCCGGGAGCCGGTATTTTTATTTCTCGCCTGCCTGACAGTCCCGTGGCCGTACCCGCAAGGTTTGGCGAAAGAAAATACCGCAGCGAAGCGAGGATGATTTTCTTTCAGCCAACCCCGCAGGGGCCTGACCTTGTACGGGTACACAGGACACGGGACTACCTTTGCAGGGTGGGAAATAAAATATACGGTTGTTTTTTGTTGTGGGATTTTGTGTGGATTCCTTAGATAATCTTCCTGATTTGTTCGCCATTGCCGGACAAATGCTGTATTTTTGCAATTTCTAATTTCAGGATTATGGAAAACTATGTAAAGAAAGCGGCGGATGCTTTCCTTGTGGAGCGTCCGTACGGTATGCGTGTGGATTACAGGAAGAAAGGATTCGTGCTGTTTAACCGTAACCTCAATGTGTTGGGAAATGCGGAACAGACCCGTCTGGAAGAACTGCCTCTGGAGCGGTTCAATGTGGAGGAGATTCCGTTGGAGGGTGAAGTCGTGGAGGAACACGCGGGATTTACCGATGTATTCTTCTATACCGATCTGACCAATCCCTATGCCGGATATGTACTGAATTTGCAAAAGCTTAAAGCCTATAACCGGTTGATGTTTCCGCTGGCAATGGCGCTGAACCGTGAATTGTGAGGCTGGAAGCCGGTAGCGGTAACAGCTGCATGGAGCAGACCGTTACCGCCCCGGATTTAATTATTTGCCCTCTTTTTCTGTTATGAACGCCAGATAGACGGACACGGCCTTATGGCATCCGGTAAAGTCCGGAGTCCGGCAGCCCTTGATTTTCCGGAAACTGACGGTTCCGTTCCTGTCAATGCCCCTCACATGCCTGTTGAATGTCCCTTTGGTTCTGATATGGATGTCAAAACCGTCCCTTCCGGTGATTTCAAGGAACATTTCTCCCGTGATCCGTTCCCCGTCCAGGAATTTCTGTTTCTGTTCATTGAGCAGCCGCTGATGTTGCTCTTCCTGCACTCTGCGCTCTTCCGCCTCTTTCTCCTTCTGCTCCCTGCGTTTCTGCTCCTGTATTCTTTTATATTCCTCACGGGCTTGCACCAGGGGGGTGGTGTCAAGTCCGAGAGCTTCGAACACGCGGACGGAGATCAAATTGACGAAGGCTCCTCTTTCCGCACTTTGAAGCGTATCCGCAATCCAGTTTCTGCAATAGGTGGCGGCTTCCTCTCTGCAATCTTCTCCCTTGAGAAACCGGCGTGAATACTGCCCGCTGGAGAAATAAACGTTTTCAATCCGGCAGACCACATGGAAACAGTCATCGTCTTCATTCCCGTATTCGTTCTTTCTCGACAGGGAGAGATATACATTCTCGGCGTACGGCTCCAGTTCCATATAAGGAGCCACGACGGTATTCCCATCAGACTTGTACTTGAATACTTTTGCTTTCATACTATCGTTCAGTTTGTCGGTTGTTGCATATTTCATCTATAATCTCTTTCCCGCTTCTTTCACCCTTCAGGAAGGCAAGGAAGCGCCTCAAAAAGAGCCGGGCACAGTCAGTTCCCAGCTGGAAGCTTTCACCGTCTTTGGTAGCACATACCGCAAAACGCCCCAGTCCGAAACTGTCCTGTTGCGGTACGATGTGGTAAGACAAGTCCTCGCTTGCGTTGATGTGCAACCCACGACGGAAAACATAGAAAGTTTTCGGGATTCTTCTGTCGGTATCGATTTCCATACGCTTGTAACCGTGATGTTCCAATAATCGGCCCAGTTCCCTGTTTGTCGGAATTGTATGTCCGATCCAGTCCGGCCAGCTTATATTTTCTATTGTGTGTCCGTAATTGTCATATAATATGTTGAACTGTTCCTGGTATTCATCGTAAAATTCCCCGTTCCCGTTGCACATTTCCTCCAACGCGATGCCGTTTTTACGGACAAGGGCAAGGTCGCCCAGTCCGCACGCGATTTCATTGAGCAGCGTGCGTTCCTCATCCCTGTTCTTTGCCGTTCCGTAAATTCTAAGCCGGGAATATCGGTGTAGCGCCGAACGGGACGGCATATCCAGTTTTTCCCATATTCCATCGTTTCCTATAGCCTGTCTGGTGTTTCCCGGAAGTCCGTACCACCACTTGTCCAAATTGTTTGTATCCATAATTTCTGAATCAGATTGTTTTCAAATTCTGTTTTGAGTACCATGCCTGATACGCGGCGGCATACTCCTGACGTTCCCGTTCTAGGGAATTTCTCATTTCAGGGGTGTACCCGAGCAGGCGGATGTATCCTCCGTTATAGCCGGTGGGTTCGCACTTTATTCCGGCTTCCTCCAGTTTGTCGATGCGTTTTTGGGCCATTTTTGCGCTTGAATATTCCTTCGGCCAAAAATAGACTTCGCCCCGTGAGCCGAAACAGTCTTCCCCCAGAATTATTTCCCCGGCATACTTCCGGCTTTCGATGATGCCGAAACGCGCTTTGCCCAATGCCTGGCGCATTGCCTTGTGTGCCGGACCTTCCGGATGCTTGAATACCTCCGGCTTGTCTTTGCTGCCGAGTTTGGGCGGTTCCACCTTGTACGGCTGTTTGTAACTTCCGATTCCGAGCGTCAGGTAAAAGTTGGTATGAAAATAGTCCGTCATGGGGGCGCTGTCATCGAAATTGTACGACATGACGAAATCGCAGATATTCATCATTACATCCTTTGCCCTGTCCGTCAATGATTTGTCTGAATGGATATGATGGTGGTTGACATCGCCTTGAACTTTTCCGGACTCTTTGGTGAACGCCTCGAAATCCGCTTTCATCAACCGGATATGGATGGAGTGGTAATTCTCCCGTCTGGCAGAGAACTTGTATCCCGGATAGGTCTCCTTGAGCCATGCCCGTACCAGTCCCACGATTTCCGGAGCGTGCTGCCCCTTATAATTGCGGCCTTTCCAGCGGTATTCGTTATACACATACCCGGTGTATTCCTTTGCCGTGGCTCCCGGATAGTCATATTCATATCCGGTTGAGGTCGAGGGAATATCCGGTTTTTCTTTCCAAGCCTCAAAAAGCCTTCCAAACTCGGTGGTCACCTGTTGCATGATTGCGGTGTCACCACCCTTGTCCGGGTGGTGCTCCAATGCCAGCCGGCGGTATTCTTTCTTCAAGTCCGCCAGAGAGTGTATGTTCTGAAAATAAGTCATAGCCATAAGTTTTTTATGCCCCTGCGAGGCGGTTGATAAAATATTCCCGGTAGTCAAGGTCAAGACCGAGGTTGAGACAGGCCGTTTCCATGTCATCTTCTCTCAGGTCGTCCGCCTCCTGCAATTCGCGCAGGTACCGTATTTCGGAGTCCAGGTATTCCTGTGCTTCCGTTTGACCGCAACCGCATGAGTTGCAGATCAGACTGATAATGTTTCCCTGCATGCTGTTTGATTTTTTATGTTTCTGTTCCTGTTTCTGAGGCCTCGTCCGTCATATATCGAGACGGCCCGTTCCACCAGAATCCTGCGGTTGTCTTCCGAGAGTTCCAGGTAGAACCGTTCCGCCGCGCCGAATGTGCCCTTGTCTGTCGCCACGCACCATTTTTCCCAGAAATGCGGGTACATGCCGCCATACACGGCTTTGCATTCCTCCTCGCTCCAGGCGTTCCACATGTAGTAGAAGAAACTGGAGACGGTATTTTCCGCTTGATATTTCATGGTTCTTCTATTTGTGATTCTACATTGTTTGTTTCTCTCAGTTGATGCCACACAGCCTCATACATCTCATGAAGCCAGTCTATGTTCTTTGCGCCGAGTTCAAACGGGCTGTGACACTGCACCTCGTCACCGCTTTCTTTCTCTTCGGCAAGGACGGTCAGGCTGTCCGCCGTTACCCGGAGTCCTGTCACCCTGCATTCATATGGTTCTCCGTTCTTGCCAAACCATATCACCCAGACCGGATCATAATCCTCTTCCGGAAGACGAATTTCTTTCATGCAGTGAGCATGGAGCAACTGCCGTATCGCGTCGATGATGTCCCCCCGCAGTTCCTTGATCCTGCCGCTGAAATCAACGGCTTCTGACGGTAAACTTCCTTTTCCGCCTCTTTCCTGCAAGGAGAGAATCCGCGTGTCGGGATGGATACAGAAATCCCACTCCAACACTTCATCGTCATCGCGTGTCGTGTGGATATCGCCGCCCAAAACAAGACCGCAATCGTCATTTACCATTTTTTTTGCTTCATCGCGGTCTTCTGCCGCTACCGTGTAAGTGCCCTCGAAGGAATACCTTACTCTTATGTCATATCTTTTCATGATTCTTTCCATTTGATTGTTGATACCAGATTCATTGCCCGGAAGGATTACCGGATATTCAATATTGCGCTAAAGGCATGTGGGTCAAGCCTGTAAAACGTCGGAAGGTTAAGTGTGACCATCGGGTAGCTTACCCAGCCGCTCTGACGTTTATAGCCTGTATCCTCAGCCAATTTGTTGGACAGAAGGAACTCCATGGCATCAGGATTGTTGTTGATGTCCACGAATGCCCTGTCAGGCAGTGAGAATGCCGCCTTATCTTCCAGGTTAACCGTCAGGACCGTGTATATCTCATGGGTCACGGGATCTTTCAGAGACAATGCCGGCCAGCCGTTATGGTATATTTCAATCACGATTGAGAGACGGCTTTCCTGATACAGGAAAGTCTCTTCCATGGACGGATGGTCGCATTTGACAATTTCAAAATCATCCTCCCCTTTGGTAAATGTCACCATCGGATAGGATACATCGACAAAACATTCCTCTTCCCGGTAACAGAGATGTTCTTTTCCCTCTGAACGGATTATAGCCAATCGGGTGTTCATATTCGTAACTGGTTTTAAAATTATTGACTTGCAAGTTAATTGGTCGGAATTCACCTGCTTGTTTCTTTAAACGTGTGATTGTCACCGCCTGCGGACATTTGGGAGAGTTGCTGTCTCACCGCCTTGATTTTCCCGATCAGTTCGTCCTCCCTTCGGAATGAGGGGGTACATTTGGTACGCCTCATCCCGGCTCCCCAGGGGATGCCGCTGCATACTTTTCTCAGGCGTGCCTTTTCGCTTTCCAAGGCCGACTCCAGACGGGCCAGCCTGCGTCGCAACGATTCTTCGGTCACAGTTCTCATGATCTCATTGTTTTTTTAGTATGGTGACGGATCGGAAAGACAGTCACCATACCGTCGTTATGTGTCACGTTATATTTTAGCTTTTTCCCTTTTGATGCCTCTCAGGACGTACAACAGGTGTAGGAACAGCTCCCTGTCGTAAATCCGGAAGAAGAACGGCTCGCCTGTTTCCCTGACCGTTCCGGTAAACGACACGGACTCCCGGTTCACGGGATATTGGAAGAAGTTGCCGTTTGCCAGCAGGGTGTGCTTTTTCTTCATCACTTCGCCTAGGAACCTGTCCATATCGTCGTTTCCCTCATAGCCGGAGAAGTAGAGGAAATGATGACGGCGCAGGCTTCGCAGGATTTTGGCGGTTTCCAGCCTCACATCCCTGCCTGACGATTCGTCCGTTCCTCTCATCAGGTTGCAGATGAACTTTTTCTCGCCATTTATGTCAAGAAACAGATAAGGAACTATAATTATAGAGGCATGCCGTGCGTGGCCGGAGATGACCATCGGCTTTTCTTTCTGGATGTCTCCTTTGAAGGTAATGTTCCGGTAATGGTTGTCCATCTGCCGTTCCAGCTCCTTCCTTGGCGTGGTAACGGAGCGGAGTCCCGTGAAGTAGCGTCCGCCCGCCCGGAAACAGAACCGGTAGATGTCCGCATGATAAGGCTCTCCCAGGAAAAAGAAATTCCGGGTATGGCGGATGGGGGGCAAGACATCCATGTAGTCGAAATATCTTTCTTCCGTAATCTCACTGAACGGGGCGCAGAGGGATTGCAGGTGGATGCGTATCATTTTGCGGACGGTATTTCCGGACACGGCTGTGAGACACGGGTTCTTTTCCCTGTCTCTCAGTTCCTCCAGTGTCTCATGGTGGTAGTCGCTGTGTATTCCGTCAGACATGGTGGTCACGCAGCTGCCGTCAAAACTGCGTGAATCGACTACGAATTTCAGTTTGTCGTTATTCATGGTTCAGATGTTTTGAAGGTTCAACACTCTTTTGGCGGCACTGAGGGCATTGGAGGTGAGCTGCCGTTGCCATGCCTTGTTTTTGGGTGACCAGCGGAATCCGGAGGATTTCAGTTCCTTTCGTCTGCTGTCTTCAGGAATCCTGTCAAACAGGATCTGAAGGCGGTCTTCCCCATAGTTCCATACAAGTGTCCCGCCCTCGAACGGCACTTCCTTGTTTTCCCGGCTTTGCATCGCTTTCAGCTTTTCGCGCATCCGTTCCGCCAGTTCCGGCAATTGGAAGAATTTGTTTCTCGGTGTGATGACGGGTTTCTTCACCCTTGCGTTATATTCGGAAATGAAGTCCACGGCCCTACGGACGATTTCCACTTCCCCGTGATTGGCCAGAGTGGATACCTTGTTCAGGATGCTGCTGACAAACAGGGCACGGCTATAGCCCCGGCATTGTCCGGTATCAATCCCGTGGATGGTATCGGCACTGCTCTTGATGTCGCGTTTGAGCGTCTGCCATGCCTTTTCCTGTTTCTCTTCCTCCGGTCGTGCGGCTTCCTTTTTCCGTCTGACGGTTTCAAGAACTTTTTTCCGCCAATTGCGGAATTCTTCGTAACGGTTCTGATAGCTTCTGTTCGTTTTTTCCTGCCTGTAGTAATCAAATCCGCTCCGTCCCGTCACCATCGGGTTGGCACAGCGGGAGAGGACCGAGAGCTGGGCGGACAACTTCTGCCGGTAGGCGGCGATGTATGTATCCCGTTCCTCTTCCGGCATGAGTTGCAGGTCGTTGTGCAGCTCCTCTCCGTAAATCATGATGTCCGTCTCGCCGCGAATCTCCGGATTGAAGGAACTCCAGGCGTATGCGTCGCAAGCCTGTTTCCACATATCATCCAAATAGGCAGGATGTTTGAATGCTACGGCTTCCCAGTCTTTGAAGTCCTTGGAATGCAATTCATTGTGATCTTCCGGATTTCCGTACAGGTGTACATAGTTGCCCGTTCCATGATGCTCCTTTCTGAAATGGAACGGTACGGGGGGATAGTCCGTACCTTTTTTCCGGATCATCGTGACCCTGTGTGCATTCTCTATGGTAAGGTCTGCTACTTGCTCTTCGCAGACCTTTGCTGTTGTTTCATTCATAATCATTACTTTTTTAAATGTCAGCCGTAAATCATTTCTTCCAGTTCATCGTCCGTCAACAGGCGGATCTCTTCGTCCGAACAATAGTAAGCGATTTCTTCGTCCAAATCGAATGCTGTCGGATCAAGGCTTCTGATGCCATCCAGCAGTTCCTGTTCCAGTCTTTCTACGGAAACCAGATAGTTCCCATCTTTGCCTTGCACTTCCCGTGCAGGATAGCTCATTTTCCGATAAACCAACATCGTCATTTCCGGATTGGCTTCCTGCTGTCCTTTGCTTGTCGTCTTTCTGTTCATACCTTTATTTTTTTAAGTTTGACATGATCGGCTCCATGGAGCCGGATTTTCGTTTTCTTACTTGCCTGGCTGTCTTTTGTCGGGGATTGAGCAAGGCTTGGCAAAAGAAAATACCGCAGCGAAGCGAGGATGATTTTCTTTTAGCCAACCAGCCCCTGAAAGGGGCCGCCTTGCGCAATCAACCCGACAAATGGCTATATTTGCAGGTAAGAAATTGAAAGGACGGCAGGATATTGTGAATTATAGATTACAAAAAAAGCCATCCCTAGGGGGACGGCTTAATGACTGAATTTGTATACTTATTGTGCAAGACGCTCCTTCACGTTGTTCATTGCTTCTTTCAGGCTGCTGTTCATGACCCGTGCATAATGCTGTGTCATACGTGTGGAGGCATGGCCGAGCATGACGGAAACATCTTGAAGAGGCACATTGTTGGCAAGCGTGACCGTAGTCCCGAAAGTGTGACGGGCAACGTGCGTGGTCAGATTCTTCTTAATGCCGCAGAAATCGGCTATTTCCTTGAGATAGCTGTTCATCTTCTGGTTGCACATGACGGGCAAACAGCATCCTTTCTTAATGCAGGTCGGATGTTCCTTGTATTTCTCCAATATGGCCAGGGGTACGGGCAGCAATGGAATATTGCTGATGGAAGAAGCCTTCCTACGGTGTTCCAATTTGACCCTTCCTTTTCTTATCCACCAGTCTCCGAGATTGTCCTGTACCAGATTCTCTTTGTTCAGACTGGCAACATCGGAGAATGCCAGACCGGTGAAACACGCAAAGACAAAGACATCCCTGACCAGTTCAAGCCGTGGAATGGTGAATTTCTTTTTCATTACGGTCTGCAACTCGTCATAGGTCAGGAATACCGGATCGGTCTCGTCCTGCTCCATCTTGTAACCGTAAAAGGGATTCTTGCGCATCCATTCCTTTGCCAATGCCATATTGGTAAATTTCTTGAAGCATTTCATATAACGGACTATCGTGTTCCGGCACAGTCCCGCCTCCGTTTTCAGGTAGATGTCAAACGCACGGATGAACTCCGGTGTCAGCTCATGGAAAGTGACATCCTCCTTTCCGTAATAAGAGGGGATGAGCAGCTGTAATTTCTTCACCACGTTCTTATACCGGTTGATCGTGACGGGAGAGTAGTCTATACCCGCCAGTATTTCCATTTCCTTGATGCCTTCCCTCATGGTGCCGAGCAGTGTACGCATTTCGGTGTCTTTCCCGAAAACACGTTTAAGAATCAGTTTTGGGGTAATCAGGGCCTGTTCCAATACCAGTTCCTTGTGTTTTTCCAAGGCGCGTGCGTGCAGTTCGGCAATATAGGCGTTCAGTGCCACTGATGCCCTGTCCCTGCCTTTACTGCATCCTTTGGCGGCGTTCCATAAGTTCAGGGGTACGCTTCTTTGGATACGTACATCGTCATAGTCTCCATTGATGGTTATCCGCATCAATACCGGTGCCTCACCGTTTTTCAACAATTTCGTTTTAAGCACGAAAAACAGAATGTTCATTGTTCCTTGTTTCATCACTTTTGTTTTTTGAGGTGTTACATTCAATTGTTTCGTCAAAACCGGATGGCATGAGGACGTGGAGCGAAATGTTAAATTCGGTGGTTTTTTTGAGGGACTTGTGGAAAAGCCATAAAAATCCCATTTTTCTCAGGTTCGAATTGCCTTTTGTATCCCGGGTTCGATTCCTTTTTTTTATCCCGATGGGAAATACCGAATTTTTAAATTTCTTTCACTTTTTCGACTTCATCCGGTCATGTGTGCAAAATTACTTTTTCACACCGGAGATTGGAATTGTCAAACAGCTGAAAAACAATGAAGTATGGTGCGTATTTATGGCTTTTTCAAAAGCCTTAAAAAAAGCCACTGAATTGGCGAAATCCAACTTCACAAATATGTAGCGGAATGCGTAGTGAGGGTAAAAAAAGAACCCTTGAACTATCTCTAATTCAAGGGTTTTCATGTGTGAAAAGCATTTATGTACTTTCTTTGGTGGTGCCACCAGGAATCGAACCGGGGACACAAGGATTTTCAGTCCTTTGCTCTACCAACTGAGCTATGGCACCAAGTCAGTGGTTAAGCACATAGGAACTTACTTCTCAGCACATTCAATAAAAAACCTTAGCTTCTCGTTTGTGGTTGCAAAGGTAGACATATTTTTTGATTCTACAAATTTTCTACAAATTTTCTGTGAAATTCTTTTTGATTTCAAAAAAATGCCTTACCTTTGCACTCGCAAAACAGAAACGGAATGTAGCGCAGTTGGTAGCGCACTACGTTCGGGACGTAGGGGTCGGGCGTTCGAGTCGCCTCATTCCGACAGAAGGCGACAAACGAGCAAAATCGGTTGTCGCTTTTTCTTTTCCACCTTCGCAACTTGCTGTAAATCTGCGGAAAATCTTAAAAACTTCATTCTCGTTTTCTGTTCGATAATCATCATTTTCCTTGTCGAAGTAAATTCCGCTGGGATAGACTAAATTTTGTATTTTTTGCCTATTAGAGAAATTACTATCACTCCACAAACCACCTAATTTACAGGACATTTCAATCGTTTGATTGATATATTTCATCATGTTCGATAAATTTTTCCCTGCATCTTCAAGCTCTCGTCTGATTTCTGCTAATCTCGAATTTAATTCGCTCATAGTAGCCGTATATATTTCACTATTAATTTCTCCCAGACCAAACCGAACTTTGACTGTATTAATTCGATTTTCACACTCTGTTTTCCGTTTTAAAAGAACTTTCTTTGTTTCACCTTTATTTTGATTGTATTCTTCAAAAACCTTTCTTAAAACGTCTGTAAGTATCGGGATAAGTCCATCTGGTATATTATATTCATTTAAAAGATTGATATACTTCTGATGCAGTTTCTCTGTGCTATGATTACTTTTACACCCTTTCTTATTGCATTTATAATAATCCCGTCCACGTGCTTTCACTGTGTATCCAGTTAAATAGCCACCACAGTCCGAACAGATAATATGCCTTTTCAATGGGAACGGCTCAGTAATTTCTTTGTGTTCATATCCTGCATTCGATATATCATTCACTTTATTAAATATAGCCTCATCAATTAATATCTCTTGATTACCTTTTATAATTTCATCACCCAACAAACTATGCTGTATATACCCACAATAAAACGGATTATGAAGAATTTTATTTAAATGCTTTCGGTCAATGGATAACCCCAACCCCTTTAACCGATGAACTATTTCTATATCTTTAATCCCCTCTGTTGCTTTCCAGATAAAAGCATTACGCAGTATCTTGCCTTTTTCATTCACTGTAAGAACGTGTTCTCGACCTACTTTTAGTTTATCATAACCTAGCGGAGGTTTTGAATACCAGTTGCCATTTCGTAAACACTCCACCATACCTGTGATACATTTATCCTTTCGAAGGTTATTCTCAAACTGATTAAAAAGAAAGATAACATCTTCCATAAATCCACCTGCCGCACTATCTGGGTCAGTAGCCTGCGTTGCAGACACCACATATATTCCTTTAGCTTTGAGATATGCTTTTGTCATCATCGCCTCATAACCAGCCCGACTGAAACGGTCAAATGAATAGACAAGAATTATATTTATCTCTTTATCTCTAGCCACCTCTGCAATCATTTCACGGTATAGTTTACCTTCAACTTTTGCACTCTCATTCGTACCGCCATAATACTTTTTTATACGAATAGCATGACTTTCTGCATATTCCGTACATATCCTTCTCTGACTTTCTAAACTGCCATTTGTATCAGCTTGCCGCTCCGTTGACACTCGCGTCCATACAGCAGCTACTTTATTTGTCAATTTAGAAAACTCTACTACTTTCTCTTTACTTTTTTTCTTACTCATCAATCATTAAATTAAAGGTTAAACGTAATAACACCTAATGTATAGAAGAACTCCAGTATCTTTTTTTGTTCTTCTTTGTCTAAAATACCTATTGCTTGAAATTTCTTATCATAAACTTTCAATTCATCCTCATCAAACATTTGTTACAAAGGATTATTTGCCATGCCATTGCACAACTTATTTTCACACGTTCATGCAAAATCCACAGAGCAGGGAAGTGCATATACATGAACGTGCTTCCTGCTCCTAACTTGTTACAATAAAATTGAATTTGAAGTATCTTTCGCGGTGGATTTACCTTTCTTCCAAGCAAATATACGACTTATAGATTATTTTGCCACCCTATTACGTTAATTTATACTAAAGCGACTAATTTACGAAGAGTATTTACACTCGTACCAGTCAATTTAGACACATTTCTCAAAGAGTAATTTCTTTTTAATAGTTTAATTTCTTCTTTATACTGTTCTTTCATCTCCGATACAGTTTTACGATAACCAGTTTTACGTCCAACAACCCCACCATTTTGTATGTGATGCACATATCCGCTTTCCATTCGTTGTCGAATTGTAGTACGTTCCATTCTAGCAACTTCCAGTAAAATAGTAATAAGAAATTGTGCCATTGGATTAATATTCCCCAAGCTATCCAGCGTTTCAATATTATAATTCTTTACACATAAACAAATTTTCTCATGGTTAAGTAATTCAATCACTTTCAGAGCCTCCAGCGTATTCCGTCCTAAGCGACTTATTTCAAGTACCAATACTTTATCAACGTGGTTTTCTTTTACATACTGTATCAGTTCAATGATTTCACAACGTTCATCATTACTTTTAGCCCCACTAATTTTATTAGCAAATATTTTCACTATATTCAAATCGTTATTCAATGCATAATATTTCAGTTCATTAACCTGACGGTCAAAATCTTGTGCCATTGTACTTACTCGTGCTAAAATTACTGCTGTTTTCATATTAATTACTATTTAACTGTACAAATATACGGTTCCAGTTTCAAATTGGCACAACAATCATAGTTAATAATCTCTAGACCAGACGGTTAATCAACAAAATCATCTGTATCAAAATAAAATATGCAACTAAACATTTATAATCAAAGTAAAGCTATTATCTTTGCACTGACATATTAGAAATTTAACGTAGAAGCGTTTAGGATATTATCTCGTTTTCAGAATCTGGTAAATATTACAATAAACAAAGTTTAGATTCTGTATATCAATAAAATAACATTTTTCCTATCTTGTCAAAGGAACAATATAGAAACAAAATCAATATTTTAAGCGATTCTCGGTTTTTCGTATTTCAGTTAGTTTCATCCCTTGCACTTGATCGCATTCAAAGTGCTTTTCAAAGCAGTTTTCCGATTATCGACCTCTTATCCGAAGAATGCCGTTCGGCAGTTCATCGATGAATTGTTGCAGCCAAAAAAGGAAAAAATGGGCTGTGGTCTTTGTCTCATATCTTCATTGAAACTTGTGTTTTCTGCAAAGGTAGTTGCTTCTATAAAACCATAGGCATATAGAAAGGCAAATATGCCTACCTAAATATAGTTTACTTTGATTTAGCATATATAAGGCTAATGCACAAACTAAACTGAATTTTCAACGCATTTCCATAATCTGACCACTTGCAAAATATACAGCCAAAAGAGAAGAAAGGTTCACCGCATATTTTCTCTTTTCGCTGTAGTTTTTGTTTTATGTTATATTTCCTACGACGTAAGCCTGTCTGTTTTACTTTCAAGGCACATTCTACTCAAGTTGTAAATGAAAGACATCTTTCAAAAAGATAATGGACAAATACATATCGACCTTGCAAATGGCTGATTAAATTGAAGTATCGTAAGTGTGTCAAATTATTAACCAATCTAGTATATTAAATAAAACTGGTGGATATTGGCAGAATTTACATAAAAAAAACAGTGGATATTGACATGATTAACAAACAAAAGTTGGTGGAAAATGCAAAGAGTACTATATTTGCATACCAAAATTAACGAACATGGAGAAAAACGCAATATTATTTAAGCGCAAGATGTACGACCGATTGCTCAAATGGAAGAGGGAGCGGAACGGTGAATCAGCCATTCTTATACAGGGAGCAAGACGAATCGGAAAGTCCACACTTGCAGAAGAATTTGCCCGTAATGAATATGAGTCCTACATTCTCATCGACTTTGCCATTGCGCCAGTAGAAGTACAGGAACTTTTTAATGATATATCAGACCTAAACTATATATTCCTTCGACTGCAACTTATCTATCGTGTGCAGTTGATTGAACGCAAGTCTGTAATCATATTCGATGAAATACAAAAGGCTCCTTTGGCTCGTCAGGCTATCAAACATTTGGTTAAAGACCGTCGATACGACTATATCGAGACCGGTTCACTCATTACCGTTCACAAGAGCAGTCAGGATATCCTGCTGCCGAGCGAGGAGACGCGGGTCGATATGTTTCCGATGGACTATGAAGAGTTTCGCTGGGCGTTGGGCGATACCGCCACGATACCGTTGCTGCGTACGACGTTTGAAAAACGCATACCGTTAGGCGATGCCGTTCATCGGAGAATGATGCGCGATTTCCGCTTGTATATGCTGGTTGGAGGTATGCCTAAAGCCGTAGCAGAATATATTAAGACGAACAATCTCGGAGCGGTAGATTTAGTAAAGCGGGATATTGTCTCGTTGTACGAAGAAGATTTTTGGAAGTTGGATGACACGGGCAGAGCTACCGCATTGTACGATGCTATACCTGCACAGTTGAGTAAGAATGCCTCGCGGTATCAAATAGCATCGGCTATACCCGGCGAAAGAGCAGAGCGGGTTGCAGGCGTAGTCAAAATGATGAATGATTTCATGTCTGCAAATGTTGCATATCATTCCAATGATCCGAATGTTGGACTGGCTCTTACAATGGACAATGAACGTTTTAAAATATACGCGTCCGATACCGGAATGTTTGTCACACTGGCTTTCAAGGACAAGGATTTTACCGACAACATCATATATGAAAAGTTGCTGAATGACAAACTCAGTACTAATTTGGGTTATGTCTATGAAAATGTTATTGCGCAAATGTTGCGAACCGCAGGTAAACAGTTGTTTTATCATACGATACCATTTGCAGACGGAAAGAAATATTATGAGGTTGATTTTTTAATATCGGATGGTCATAAGGTGTCGCCGATTGAGGTGAAGTCCTCGGGTTACAAATCGCATGCATCGTTGGATGCCTTTTGCGATAAATTCTCCGACCGAGTTAAAAATAAATATATCATCTATACCAAAGACCTAAAACGAGAGCAAGGGATTGACTATATCCCTGTATATATGACAATGTTCTTGTAAGAGATTGGATGGCACTATATAAGACTGGACTCTTCGGAATTTCCGAGAAGTTCAAGCCTAAGATGAAAATTATTAGTTAAGAACCAATGACCTTTGAATGATTCATAAACTAACATATAATAATAGGGTGTTATCTGCAGAGGAGAGAGCCGAATTCTGCAGAATATCAGACGAATATATAAACGAGTTTTCCGGGTATGTTGAGGGCATACACCAATTTGCAAATGAGTATCATGTATCAGACAATTCGGATTACAATAAGATAACCAAGACGATAATAGATATTGAGACTTTTACCAGTTATGCTTTTTGTGATTGCATTGTTCTGAACAAGTTGTTTGTTAGGGCGACAAATCTTTATGAAAAAAGTTTTGTTCGAGGAAAACTGAAAGTTCAACTCAATGAAAGTTTCAAAAGACTATACGGGTTCAAAAAAGGCTATAAGTATTCATATTGCGCTCAGTTAGAAAGTATCGTCACTATGTTTCCCGGATTCAGAAGAGAGTTTGACGAACTATTGTCGGATTTAGAGCAAATCTCGAAAGATTCTTGGTGGAAAGATGTGCGGGATGCAGAAGTACATATTGACATATTTAAGCTGTATGAACTGCGGCACGAAGAAATAAATGAGAGCAAGATTGTAATGGAGACTTGGCAACTAATAGATTTGTTTAATCACATTAATCGTTTTATCTGCAGATTGCATAGAGTCTATCTCAATTATATAACAGCACAGTTCATAAAAGAGAATGGCTATATCCCCAGTGTATAATAGTTATAGACATAGAATAACGAATTAGTGAACAGTGAGATATTTGTTCAGTAACTGATTTAATATAGCAAATGACTAAAAATATAAAAGATATTACAATGGATGAGGAGGAGAAACTTGATGCTTTGAGACAAGATTTCTTTTCCTATTATCGTCGAATGAGAAGTAATCTGTTTTCGGATACAGAAATTGTATATGAGACGAGATTAACAACTGAAGTATTTGATTTAAAACTCCAGCAACTATCGCAGGATAAGAAACAGTCAGAATTTGAAAATTTTGCGATTGCGGTAGCTTCTCGTTTGATTACACCGAATATTAAACCGCAAACAGGTCCGGATGGTGGCGGTGATGGAAAAGTAGATGGGGAAACATATCCTGTTGATAAAGCAATATCGGATAAATGGTGGATATCAGAAGGTAGTACAGGCGACCAGAAATGGGCTATCGCTATCAGCGTTCAAAAAAGTTGGCAGAGTAAAGTTGAAGCTGATGTTAAGAAAGCGGTGGAGACCAAACGCGGATATACCAAATTACTTTATTTTACCAACCAGAAAATAAAATCCAGTTCACGGCAAGCTAAAGAAGATGAATTGGCACAGCAGTATGGAATATCTGTAAGCATATTTGATGGAAAGTGGTTCTCATTTGCTGTATTTGAACAAGGTTGTTTGGATATCGCCATTGAGAAATTGAATTTTTCCGATGAGTACCGTAAAAAGACTATAAAAATAGGACCTAACGACAAAGAGCGGAAGTCGGAATTAAATAAGATAGAAGACGATCTTATTAAGCATACAGTCGCGGACCTCGATACTGATTATGTAAATGATCTTTTGAAGACTTGTATTTTAAGTCGAGGGTTAGAAAAACCTCGAATGGAGACTGAAGGGAGATTCAATCGTGCTTTAAGAGAAGCAAAAGTTCATGGTACATCCATACAAATATTTAATATTATTTACAACCATGCATGGACTTCATTTTTCTGGTTCCATGATGTTGAAGCTACCTATTCAGACTATTTAAAGTTAAAGGATTATACAAAAGAACATCCGACCGTACATACAATAGAGCGGCTGACCAATATCCTCACTAATCTTGAAAATGTAATATCATTGGGACTGTTTGATACAAGTAAGTTTGCCATTGAGGTACAATTTATTAAGGAATTAAGACAGTGTTCCAAATTATCTCAACCATGTCAGTTGTTTTTAGACTTATACATATCTGAGCATAGATTATTCCAATTGATTAATCGAAATGAAGATTTAACGGACGAGTTACAGACACTAACATCACTTATAGAGCAGTGTGCTAATTATCTTGATATTAGTTTTAGTGCACAATCACGGATCGTTGAGTTGCTGGGACGAGTAATATCTGATAATCCGGAATTTGAGCGACTCGTTGATATGATCGCAGACATATCTTCAAAAAGAGAGTCGGAAGTTCAGGGTGCTATGACACATTTTACTCGTGCTAACGCCTTAATGGAAAAAGGAAACTATGTGTCTGCTATCAAGCATTTGGGACATTGTGTACAATCATTTCTTAAAGAAGGGTGTGAAGAAGAATATGTCAAGTCTTGTGGCAATATGGGAATGGCGTTATATCATTTGGAGCTGCCCTATAGTGCTGAGGCGTATTTGGTAAAAACAGCATCTTTCCTTGTCCGGGATTTCTATGAACATGGAGCAATTCCTCATTTGTTGATTACCGTTCTCTCAACGCTGTGTGAGATTGAGTTGATGCTTGGTAGATTGGTGATGTATTTGAATTGGAGAGAATTGCTTTTTATTATTTCTCGCAATGGACAAGAATTTGAAAGCGAGTTATTTTTAGAACGAGATACTATAGCAGATGGTGGTTGGGCTTGTCGTTTTGCGATGGCAGACACAGGTAATCCGGAATTCTCTATACTTCCTGATATCCTTGATAGATGTGATATGCCTCTTTCTACTAATTATCTGAAATACGCTCTTGGATATACCGATGAAGTAGATGAACATTTTGCAGAACTTATAACTGCTGGTAATTGGCAGGATTTATTGCTTAAACAGCCTATTCATGAGCAGTTTTGGGGACAATTATCCATAGCTACTGACGAAACAACAACACTCTCAACGCTTGCCAATAACTGTAGATTTTATGTAACATATGATAACAGCATTCAGAACCAATTGGTTGCAGAAACATTTTTAGCCTCTGTGGAAACTATGCTGGCAACATTTGCCAACATAGAATTGGTTATTCTGCAGCCAAAGATACAAATCCATATAAAGGAGACGAAAGAGGATTCATCACTATGTAAAGGAGATACAAATACAGAGTACATCTTTTATGTGAATCATGAGACTTTAACAGATCTTGTCTATTGGAATTGCTTCGTTTACTTTATCGGATTCTTTATGTCTTATAACACTGTCTCCAAAGATGATGTTAAAAAGTTGTTGGAAGAACGTCAAAAGAGTGAAAAGATAATGGATCGGGTATCTTCATTGATGCAACTGAATAGGTCTGTATATTTTGTTCTTGGCGATAATTTTAAGTATTCTATTAGCAAATGGCAGAATGCAAATGATAAGATTTATCCATGCTTAATAACTAGACCGGCTGTAAAGCCTCTAAAACGCCATAAATCACAACAACAAAATATGTCTGTCTATACGATATCATCCAATATGCAATGGTGGGACAATGCCCAATGGTCTGGGGTAGGATTTGTTTTCGACAGAAATATGGAACGCCCGCCCGTTCTTGCATTCCTATTTAAGGACGTTGAGGAAGGGAAAAAGATAATACATGAGTGGAAATCAAGTATAGGGCAAGGAAAACCCGATATAGAAATACAGATAATAAAAGGTATAAATAAGAATCATCCAACATGGTACCGTGTATGTGTAGCTCCTGTAGTATCTGAGGATGATAGATATGATGGTCGTTATGTAGGCATAATGTGCAGAAAACATACTATGACTCCAACTGATTCGAAGAATCTGGATGCATTTGAACAGATATATCCTCGCTTCGACAAATGTTGTATAGTTGCAGCGTTGATTAGTGATGATGCCAAACAGCTTTTGAGGTCTATTGACTTCAATGAGTCAATAGAATTGAAAGTTATTATCACGGACGCGTGGCGAGTGTCTGCTATGGATAGTACATGTAATGCATTGGAATGGGACGATGATCCAATAATTCCAGAAGAAGAAAGTAAAACAGCTCCAGTCCTAGCATTGTTAGAAAATTTACGAGAAATACAATCTAAACACTAATGAGTGTTTGTCTTTTTACAATGAGAAATCAAAGCATGTGAATTTTATTTGTCATATAATAAAAAACGAATAAGTTGGATAAGGGTTACGTTCCTGCTTGCAGATAAGATGACAACATTCCAGACAGCGTGAGACTGTCGGGGTATTAGGCTCCCCCGAAAAGAATTTCGTGGACAATAAGTACGCCAATTTGGTTTCCGCGAATGGCAATGTACTTACATAGAGATCGGAATATAAGAATCTCTCATGTCCTGAGTTTAAGAAGAAATATAAAAGCACTATGTATGGTTTGGTCAAACACAGTGCTTTTCCATTTTGCGAGAGATTCCTGCTTTATATTTTCAGTTCCTTGATGGCTCTTTTTATTCCGCAGATGACCGATGTCTTGTTGTTTCTGACAGCGGAGAGTGCCGATGAAAGACTGGAAGCGGTAATGAACCGTGTGCCGTCCTTGGATTGCAGGAACTGCCCTTTATCCAGAACGGACTGCCAGCGGGATTGGATGAAGGAGTTTTCGAGTAGCACATCGAAAAGGATAACTACATGACGAAGATTATTCACCCGGATATGAAAGCCCTCCTTGCAGGAAAAGAGAGCTTCCATATCCTCGATGCAAACCTCTGAAACGCAAAACAGATGATAAGTATTGGCACAAGACACAATACCTGTCATCTGTTCTTGGGTGAAGTTGCAGCCGAAAGAAAGCGGCGGAGCTTTTATAAAACCATCGGTATGATGCGCGATAGGTGGCGGCAACGGTTCCGACCGGTCATACATCCTTCGCAGCTCCATACACTTTTCAAAGGAGAAGTCGGATGCGGCAAAAAGAGGCTGGATAAGGTGGGCGCATTCGTTCAGCAGTCCCTTGACGATGTGGATGTTCATCTCGTGGCAATTCCGGCAAATTGCACTGTTGCAGTTGATGTACCGGTGACTATTTATGAAGTCATCCACATAGCGGCTATACCGCTTGTCACCCACAATCACATCCTGAAGATAGAGTTCTCTCGCTTCGGAAAGTAACTCAAACAATTCCTCCGCTACATCCTTTTCGGTAGCAAAGTGGGTTAGGTGCTGCTTCTCTTCAAAAAAAGAGAAGACTTTTTGATTTGTTCTTTCATGTCAATTAACTTGCTTTATAGTTTCAATTCCTTGATAACTCTTTTTATTCCATAGGCGACCGATGTCTTGTTATTTCTGGCGGCAGAAAGTGCCGATGAAAGACTGGAAGCGGAAATGAACCGTGTGCCGTCCTTGGATTGGAGGAACTGCCCTTTGTCGAGAATCCTGGCGATTCTGTCCTGCGACACGGGTGGGTCGAGTTCCTGCGAGATGGTGCGGATAAGGGATTTCTTATTCATAATTAACCGATTCGACAACTGAATTTCAGACAACTCCGGTTTGTGTTCTGCAAATCGGGCATCCTGCTTTTCATGCCTTCGGATTTTCCACCCCTCATGCTTCGGTTCATTGAAAAAACGCCTGCGTATCGACTTCCGACTCTTCGGGAGGGAACGCGGTGGCGCAGGACACCTCACGCCATGCCTCGACATCCTTTCGCTGTGCCTCGTGGTGCGTTTCGAGCGTCTCGATGGCATCCGCACCTACGGGCAGATGCAGCGGAGGGTTTTCACTGTCGGCCGCTTTCACGACCAGTCTTCCCAACACTTCGGGATTGCCCGGCTCTCGACCGTTCATGTATTTCACGAAACCGCTCATCCGCTCCCGGAATGCGTCGTAGTCCGCAATGGGTCGTGCGGGAAGATGATAGGCGGAATTGAAATTCATGAAATCCGTGCGGAACAGGCCGGGAGCGACGATCGTAACCCGGATGCCGAATTGTTCCGTCTCGAACGCAAGGGACTCGGAGAACCCCGTAACGGCGAATTTGCTCGTGTGGTAAATGGATGGTCCGACACCCGAATATCCCGCAGCGGACGAAATATTGAAGATGTGTCCGGCATGTTGTCTGCGCATGACCGGTAAAACGGCACGGGTAACGCGCATCAGTCCGAACAGATTGGTCTCGAATACGTCACGAATCTGCTGCTCGTCCGACTCCTCGAAGTAGGTGAATTGTCCGTGACCGGCGTTGTTTACCAATACGTCGATGCGTCCGAAGTGCTTCACGACCGCTTCGGCCATCCGGTCGAACACCGCCTGTTCGGTATTCGTCACATCCAACGCATACGGAAGCAGCTGCGCTGCCCCGTCTTCGATATGCGTCGTTATTTCTCCGCTGCGCGAGACCGCCGCCACGCAATGCCCGGCGGCGAGCGCCGCCTCCATAATGGCATGTCCCATACCACGAGATGCTCCCGTAATCAGCCAGACTTTGGCTGTAGTATGTTGTTCGCTATTCATATTTACCAGTTTATAAGAAGTTTGCAAAACCAATCAGCACGCATGCCGTCAGCAAGACAGCGATTTTCCAAACTGACGCCTTCTCCTTATAGAGAAAAACGCCGACAAAAATCATCACGAGCGGTGAAAATGCCCCGTTGAGCGGTACGAGAAAGCTCAACTCGACTCCCGAATCGACAATGCGGTTCATCAATACGAGGCATATTACCTGCATCAGTATAGACAGAGCCGTCGGTATAGGTCGGGTAAATCCCTGTGTCCGCGGCCAAATTGCCGTTGCTCCCAGGGAGAACATCGTCGCAATCAAAAATAGTCCGATTGTAGTTGCAGGTAGGCTGTCCATGACGTCTACTTATTTCATTTTACCTGCGATGCCTATCAGGGCGCAGGCCACTATAAGCAGCGTGATTTTCAATGCCGATATACTTTCCTCGTACACGAATATTCCCAGCATGCTCACGACAAGCGGTATGACTGCTGAACCTAACGGTATCAGAAAACTGAGTGCGACACCTTTGTAAAGCATCCGGCAAAAAAGCGATGAGCCGAGCAATAAGGCCAGGATGGAAGCCAGTGTGGGCCAGAACTTCGTATAGCCGGCCGTCAGTGGAAAGAGGGACATGCCGACAATTTGTAGCACGATGGCTCCCGAAAAAAGCAATACGGTCGTCGGCGACGCCGTTTTTTGATGTTCGATTCGTTTCATGCGGATTTTCATTTATTTTTCGACAAATGTAGCGGTTATGCCAAACATACTGGGTAAACAAATCCGTGTTTGTATGATATGAATCCGTGATAATGATGCGATAATCCGCATTTTACATTACTTTTGCCGAATGAAGGACAAAAACGGAATCATACATTGCAAAACACCGCAGGAGTTCAACCGCATCATCGGAGTCAAGACCTATCATCCGTTGATTTCTGTTGTCAACTTCTCGCAAATCGCCGAATACAGCCATCCGCAAGGCTGGAAGCAGGACTATTATGTCATAGCACTCTGCCGAGGAAACTCATCGTGCGGTGTGAAATACGGTCGTAACATGTACGATTACTCGGACGGTACGCTGGTCTTTACCAGCCCGGGACAGACGGTCGTTTTTCAGGAGTACGGAGAGCCGTTCCGGCCGGCAGAGGACAATTGGGCCGTCATGGTGCATTCCGATTTCATCCGGGGGACGGCACTGGGGCGCGACATCGGAAATTACGTATTCTTTTCGTATGAACTCCACGAGGCGTTGCACCTGTCGGAAGAGGAAATCGGACATGTGTTGAGTATTTTTCGTCACATCGAACGGGAGCTTCGGCAACGCATCGACGAACATACACCTGAAATAGCATGTGCCTCCATCGGCTTGCTGCTGAGCTATTGCCGCAGATTCTACGATCGGCAGTTCAAGATGAGGCATCGGGAAAACATGGATATCGTAAGCCGGTTCGAGAAACTGCTCCGCGATTATTTCCATTCCGATTCCCTCTCGAAAAACGGGTTGCCGACCGTGAAATATTTTGCCGACCGACTGAATCTTTCGTCCGATTACCTGACCGCCGTGCTTCAACGCGAAACGGGTATGAATACCCGAAAACATATCCAGAATCGAATGATTGAGACGGCGAAAGACAAACTGGCATTGGACGAACGCCCGATAAGCCAGATCGCATACGAGCTGGGATTCGAGTATCCCCAATACTTTACCCGCCTGTTCAAACGACAGACGGGAATGACGCCGGCGGAATATCGCAGACGAAAGTAGTGCCGGTACAGCGTTTTCAAGGAGTACCCGATTATATGCTATCGAACCTACAGGGTTGAGGATTAAGCCAAATTTTGTCCCCAACCGCTATACCGAGCGTTCATGTGCTGTTGGGGTTATTTCGTCCGGGACGGCACGAAGACGATTTGTTTTGAACCGTTTGAAGCGGTATACTCTCCTAAACGGGCGAAGTAGAATCGTCGGAGCGGAATGTCCTTGACGACAAAGGACCTGAATCCGGCCTATTTCACGGGCGGGTCAAGTTCCTGCGAGACGGTGCGGATAAGAGTTTTCTTTGTTTATGTTATTTATATTTCCTCCTACTCGATTAAGGATAATCAATATCTACTCAATATGTTTATTGCTTTCCTATATTAACAACAAGTGAGACCTCTATAAATTAGTTCACTTTGGTTTTTCCCCTATACGCACTCGGATTAAAGTAAACCTAAATCTGGATGTACCCCGACTATATGTAGATATGAGAACAGTCCTACTTTATATCACTAAAAATGCGACGATTTACATTGGGTCAATCGAACAATCCGTTTACCAAATTGACAGCATCATCCTTCTTTTGGTTGATGATTTTTGCGTACACCTGCGTCATTTTCACATCCGCATGACCGAGCAGCTTCGAGGTAGTATAGAGATCTGCTCCAAGGGTCAGCATCATCGTGGCGAATGTGTGCCGGGCCACATGGAAATAGAGAAGTAAAATGAGCACTGGAAAAGAAAAGAAGCTATAACGTAATAATCTGAAAATGTGTTATTTCTCCACATTGTTCCAAACGGAGAAAACGCAAGAATTTGAGGATTATTGCAGCTGTTCAGTTACCAAACCGTTAGCCGGACAGTTACCGAAAGGTATCAAGGTAACGCGAAGCGGATCAGATAATTTGAAACGACGATATATTACACTGGTTGTCATAGTTTTGCATACCAAAGGACGCTTGTAAAACAGGTAAATTTGCCACTAAAATTATAAGCGTATGAAAGTAGAAAAATTCAAGGTTCTGCTCTACCTCAAAAAGAGCGGACTGGACAAGTCGGGCAAAGCCCCGATAATGGGACGCATCACCGTGAACAGGACGATGGCGCAGTTCAGCTGTAAACTCTCCTGTACTCCCGGGCTGTGGAATCCCCGCGAAAGCCGGTTGAACGGCAAAAGCAGGGAGGCCGTTGAAACCAATGCCAAAATCGACAGGCTGCTGCTTGATGTCAATGCCGCGTTTGATTCCCTTCTGGAACGAAAGGCTGATTTTAACGCCGCTTCCGTCAAGGATGCCTTTCAGGGTAGCATGAGCACCCAGATGACCCTGATGAAAATACTGGATGCCGTCAGGGATGAAGTGAAGAGCCGTATCGGGATAGACCGGGCCAAAGGGACATATCCGGCATACGACTATACCTGCCGTACCATGCGCGAGTTCATTGAAGCCAGGTTTAAGACAAAGGATCTGGCTTTCGGACAGCTCACCGAGCAGTTCATCCACGATTACGAGAATTTCATCCTTGACGAGAAAGGACACGCCGTGGATACCGCACGGCATTACCTGGCAATTGTCAAGAAGTCTTGCCGGAAAGCCTATAAGGAAGGTCATTCCGAGCGGTTCATGTTCCAGCATTATGTCCTTCCGAAACAGACCGTCAAGACGCCAAAGGCATTGAGCCGGGAAAGTTTCGAGAAGATACGGGATGTCGAGATAGCCCCACACCGCACGACCCACCGCCTGGCAAGAGATCTGTTCCTCTTTGCCTGCTATACCGGAGTAGCCTACAGTGATGCCGTGACAATCACCAAAGAAAACCTGCATACGGACGAGGAGGGTAAATTGTGGCTGAAATACCACCGGAAAAAGAACGAACTCCGCGCAAGCGTGAAACTGCTGCCGGAAGCCGTTGACCTGATAGAAAAATATCATGACGATGAAAGGGACACCCTGTTTCCGATGATCCACTACCCGAGCATGAGAAACCATATGAAGGCACTGGCCGTACTGGCAGGGATAAAGGAGAACCTGTGCTACCATGTCGGACGCCACTCGTTTGCCTCGCTCGTCACCCTTGAAGCGGGTGTGCCGATTGAGACCATCAGCAAGATGCTGGGGCATGGCAATATCCAGACGACACAGGTGTATGCCCGCGTGACACCTAAAAAACTTTTCGAGGATATGGACAGGCTTATCGAGGCTACCAAAGATTTCAAACTTGTTTTATAACCACCAAACAACGGATATCATGAGAAGTACATTTTCCATATTATTCTACATCAACCGCGGCAAGGTAAAGGCTGACGGAACCACGGCTGTCATGTGCCGCATCACCATTGACGGCAGGAGTACCGCCATCACTACCGGTATATATTGCAGGCCGGAAGACTGGAACGCCAAAACCGGAACAACACGCACGGTAAGGGAAAACGCCAGACTGCAAGAGTACCGGAAGTATATCGAACAGACTTACGAGGATATTCTGAGGACACAGGGTATCGTCAGCGCGGAAATCATCAAGACCCGGGTGACAAGACAGTTCGTGGTTCCCACCCATTTGTTGCAGATGGGTGAGATAGAGCGCGAACGTCTCAGAATACGGAGCAAAGAGATAAATTCCATTTCCACCTACCGCCATTCCCGATACTTCCAGAAATACCTGACGGACTATCTTACCTCTTTGGGCAGGAAGGACATTGCCTTTGAGGAGATAACGGAAGACTTCGGCAAAGGTTACAAGGCATTTCTTGTACGGAACAAGAATTTCAGTTCCACGCAGACCAACCGTTGCCTCTGCTGGCTGAACAGGCTGCTTTATCTTGCCGTGGATAACGAGATACTGCGTACCAATCCGGTGGAGGATGTCGAATATGAAAAGAAGCCCGCACCCAGGCACAAGTACGTCACACGTGAAGAAATGAAAAGAATCATGGCCATGCCCTTGAATGACGGACGCGCGGAACTGGGCAGACGGGCGTTCATCTTTTCATGCCTGACGGGACTTGCCTATGCCGATATCAAACAGCTTCATCCGCGCCATATCGAAACGACAGCGGATGGCAGGCGGTTTATCCGCATCAACCGCAAGAAAACCGGCGTGGAGGCCGTTATCCCCTTACACCCGATAGCTGAACAGATACTGGCATTGTACAACACCACCGACATGCACAATCTCGTGTTCCCGTTGCCAAGCCGGGATTCCATCTGGCACGAGATACGGGAAATCGGCGTGATTCTGGGCAGGAACGATGACTTGTCCTACCACCAGGCCCGTCACGGGTTCGGGGTTCTCCTTATTTCAGAGAGCGTATCAATCGAAAGCATAGCCAAGATGATGGGGCACTCGAATATCAGCACGACCCAGGGATATGCCAGGATAACGGAGGACAAAATCTCAAAGGAAATGGACAAACTGATGGAAAAAAGAAGCAAACACCGCACACATTCCGGCCATGACAACCAATGACAGTTTCGCAGCCGCCTGTCTCCTCGCCGTCCATGGAAGTTAGTACAGACTTTTCTGAAAGCGGAAAGGTCAGGCGGCTGTGCCGTTTCGGGCAGAATCTTCCTTTGCGGGCAAAGGGTATTCAGCCCGAAAACCTTTCCCCTTTCACGTCTGTACAATGGACGCCGACGGCAGCGGAAACAAGCGACTGACGGAAAAGTCGATACAAAAACAACCCCAAAAGAAACAGCATACAGTCTGTATTATATAACCAGTCTGTATGCTGTTCTGATATTCTATAATAGGAGGGATATTTTTTGAAGACAGCATGAAATGGGCAGGCGGCAAACTGCGCTCCCTCCAGAAAAATCAATCCGCTTTTTCGACCTCCTGCCAATACCCGCCTTTGTCCGGCCTGATTCGTCGGAGTGTCCCGTCCGCTTTCAACCTGGCAATCTGTTTTTCCACGGCTTTGGGGGTTATTCCTATCCGCCGGGCAAGTGCTGTTGCGCTCAGTGTATTATCCTGTGAAAGCAAGGCGATGATTTTCTCCCTACTTTTTACATTTTTCTCCCTACTTTTTATTTTGCCATCACATTATGATAAAAGTTGCTTTTATCCGTAATTTCTATACTCAGAGGATAGTTTCACGGAATAAAAGCAACCTTATGGGGTTAGAACCAAGTTTTTCTATTCTGATTGTACGCTTCCCTGTACCCGTCCATCAGCACCCGTTCAATGTCGGAAGCCCTGTACAGGATTTTTCCTCCTACCCGGATATATGGCAGTATGCCGTTGTTGCGGTAATCCTGTAGGCTCCTGCGGCTGACCTTCAGTTTCACCGCCAGCTCCTTGTCGTTGTAATAGCGTTCCCCGTCCAGTGACGGCTTGTTGCTGTCGCATATTTTCTCCACCCTTTTTGAAAGGTCTTCCAGCGACGAGAAAAAGGCTCTCACACGCATGTCGTTTTCCGGTGTCAGCAGCCGGATGTTGCCATTGTCATTCATAAGCACGATATTTATGATTAACTGTATCAGTATTACAATTTCTTCCTTTATTGGCTACAATACACCGTTTCATCTCCACCACGGGAAAGACAGTCTTCACATCCTCCGGCCTGTAATACACCTTGTGGCTTATCTTGGTGTAAGCCAGCGTCCCATTCTCCCGCATCGTCTGTAGGGTTCTCGGACTGATACCGAGCAGCCTGCACACGTCATCGCTGTCAAGCCATTCCCTCTCTCCCAGATCCTCATGTTCCCGGTAGAGACGTTCCACCTTTCCCGCGAAATTCTCGAACTCCGAGAGCATCCTCTCGAAAGTCGCCTTGTCTATGACCACTACTTCCATATTCCTGTAATTTTAAGTTTAACATTGATTTTTTATTGTAAAAACGGAATGGCAGACAGATGGTATCTGAAAGGGATTCATGTGCCCGTAAACCGTTTCGGAAGCGAAGAAAATAAAAAAACGGGAATCGCCTACAAACCGGACGGCACGTGTCTCCAACAGACATTCTTTTTCACCGTCAGGTGAAAAAATCAAAGGTGGAAACCTCAAAGGACACCCTTATTTCTTTGAAGCAAAGGTAGCCGTTCCCCACCGGGGCGCAAGGCTGGGCCCTGCGGGTCGGCTGGGAAAAAATCATCCTCACGCTCCGCGCTCCGGTATTTTTTCCTGCCGAGCCTTGACACCTTTCCGGCGGGAGAACGGCTGTAAAGCATACAAAGAAACAAGAGTGCCTGCACCGCAGGCCGGATGTCTAACAGATAAAAATCAAAGGATATGGCAACAAAAGACGTGAAAGAATTCAACGGATGGTTCAACCGTTCATACGCGAGACTGAAAGAGAGCGTGTCCCTTTATGGAAAGATCAACGAGGACGCGTTCCATGACGCGTATCTGGCAGTCAGGAAGCAGGTGATGTTCTCAAACAACGGAATAGAGGACTTGGAATCCTACTTCTTCGGGTGTTATCGGAAAATCCTGCAATCGGGAACAAGGGAAGACAGCCGTTACGACAACCCCGGGGACGAGTATTTCTCAAGACTGGGTGAGGCGGACTGCACGGAAGAGACCGATGAGCGGGAAGAGATGCTTACCGGGTGCGACAGGCTGGTAAGGGACATACAGAAATTCCTCAGGCGGCACTTCTCCTACGAGGATTACAGGATATTCATGCTGCGGTTTTACGAGACCGGCAGCTCGTTCCGTACCATCGCCAGACACATGGGCGAGAAAACATCGGTGGTGGCACGTAGGGCACAGACCATGATGGAATCCGTCCGGGCGAACCGGAGATTCATTGCCCAAAGAAGACTGATTATGGCCGGCGAGGCGGCATGACAGAAAATAAATGTATCACTAAAAACATGATTGATTATGAAACTGACAGTTTATGACAAGAGCAATTCACATCCGGCACTGACCTACAAGGGAAAACGGATCATCACGGTATGCCGTGACGGCAGCATGTACCTGAGTAAGATATTGAGCAGGGAACTTAAACTGCACGCCGGAAACCGGCTGGGAATCGCCAGGGACGATGACAGGCCGAAAGACTGGTACATGTTCGTATCGGATGACGAAAACGGCTTCATGATATGGAATGACCCACGTTGCGCCCGTTTCTCCAACAGCTTCATAGCCGGAATGATACTCGATGCCGCGAAGGTGGAGAAATGTGCCGGATTTATGGTGGCAAGGGAGCCGGTGAAGGTGGACGGAAAGTTCTGTTACAGGATAATCCTTGACAATCCGATACCGAAAGGAAGGAGAGCCACCGGTACGAGATGAACACGGGACCGTTAAAGAGAAACGGGGGGGGCATCCGGCTGAAGGAAGAGATTCCGACAGCCGGGTGTCCCTTTTCTCATGCGGCCACATGTAGAATCATAACGGTTTCAGGTTGATACGGCTGCTGTATAGGGCATTCAGCTCGTCACGGTACTGTTCCAGGTGGGCCGAGAGGATATTGTCTATATAGCACGAGATGCTGACGGTCGGTGCTATCACGGAAAGCAGGATGCGCACCCGTTCGTAGTTGTCACTGCTGACATAGGTCTGTCGGCGCTCCCTTACAACGTTGTTATCAAACAGATGTTCGGGATAATCCTGCAAGCCGTTCCTTTTCTGGCGTGTTTTCTCTCGGAGGACCGGGGTCGGTACTTCTTCACCGGTAGATATGCCGGAATCTTCCACTTTGTTTGGTACGGCAGGAATCCCGGATTGATTTTCCGTTTTTGGTTCCTTGCCACCTTCTTTGGGGGAGTCGGCAGCGTTGTTTCCATGATTTTTTTCCATGAAGACGGCAGGAATGTCCCCAGTCATCATGTCGCGTATCTGCTCCTCGTTGATTTTAACCTCTTTTCTCTTTGCCATAATTATATATTTTAGATAGTTGGACAATTCTTTTCCGGCAATCTTGCATTTCCCTCATGTCGTGAATGCGACCATATGACCATTCCCGCATGTGAGTATCGCTGAACGGGTATGTACATCCACCAAATAAGTCGGTCACGTACCCAATCCCTCATGTGTTCCGTCCGGCATTAAGACGGTCACGCATTCATACATGGGGGAGTGGACGCATTATTATGTTCTTATATGTTTCCGTTCACCCGTTACCCAATGGGCGGATGCAATAATACACCCCGTACTTGACGAACACATGGATAATTGTGCGACCGGACGCGTTCTGACATGCGGCAAAATAACGATAAAATTTCCGGATTGCCACTATCATGGCGGTCTGCTGACGGTCTGTGACACCGTGTGTCATCCTGTTACACCGCCCAAGTGTCTCGATGGCTCCAGTTTTGGGTATTCAAGGAATGATAAAGATGGCGGTAGAAGGGGTTTATTGGCGGAAAGCGGATAGAATGCCACATTTTGATTTTTCGGAAGAAAAATTCATGTTCAAGCGAACATGGCAAGTTGTGTTTTGGGGCACCCGAAATTATTTCCGGCACCCCAAAACAACTTGCCACTCGCCTGAAGGCTCGGGACGGGCTTCACTCCGAAGTCGTTGCGCCTGAAGACGGAAAATCAGGAACAAAAACTTGAAAAATGACCGTAATAATATATACAGTCGGCCTCTCAAAAAATGGCCGCTACTGAAAAGAGAATGAACTTTATTCGTGTTTTCAACCTACCGCAGTCCGTATTTTTTCATCTTCCGATACAATGTCGCGGGATTTATTTTCAGTAACCGCGCCGCTTGTTCACGATGTCCGTTGCATATTTGCAGGGCTTTTATGATGGATTCTTTTTCTATTTTCTCGTCTTTCAATGGTAACATGATAGAGGCGATCTCCCCATTCGTGTGCTCCATTTGACCTCCTGTATTTAACTCAGGAAGTTCCAATAAAGGATTTTCCGAAACCAGCACGGCACGCTTGACACGGTTTTGCAGTTCGCGCACGTTGCCCGGCCACCGGTAGGCAAGCATCCTGCGTTTGGCATCCTCCGTAAATCCCCGTGTCTCCCTTTTCAGTTCTTTCGAGAAGCGTTCACGGAAAAACTCTGCCAACGGGAGGATGTCTTCCGGGCATTCCTCCAGAGAAGGCTGCCGGATATCAAACTCGTTCAGACGATGGTAAAGGTCTTCCCTGAACCGCCCCTCCTTGATAGCCAGTTCCATATTCTCGTTTGTCGCGGAAATGACCCTGACATCCGAAATCCGTTCCCTGCCGCTACCGATCGGGGTATATACATTCTCCTGCAATACCCGAAGAAGCATGGATTGGATTTCATGCGGCATGGTGCCTATCTCGTCAAGGAACAGCGTGCCGCCTTTCGCCAGGTCGAAATATCCGCTCTTTGCCGTATCCGCACCGGTGAACGCGCCTTTCTCGTGCCCGAAAAACAACGAGGCGGCCAACTCACGGGGCAATGCGCCACAGTTTACGGCGACAAAAGGCTTGCCATATCGTTCGCTGTTGTCATGGATGGTCTGTGCCACCGATTCCTTACCGGTCCCGTTGGCTCCGAGTATCATCACGGACATCTCGGAAGGGGCGACCAGTCTGGCAAACTTTTCCACTTTCAGGATCATGGGGCTTGTGCGGTGAAACAACTGCCTCTCCTGCTTTCTCACGGTGGCTACGGGATGGAATATATCTTCCGCCAGTTCCAACAGGTAATCCCTGTGTACCGGTTTAGGCAGGTAGTCCCTGGCTCCCAGTTTGATGGTGCGCACAACGTCCGGGACGGAAACGTATTCGGTCGTTATGATGAACGGGATGTCCTTCTTCTCCTTGCGCAGCCATTCCAACAGGGAAATGCCGTCGCCTTCCGGCAACCGCACGTCCGACAATATAAGGTCGAACTGCGTTTTGCGTATCAGCGAGCGGGCTATCGGCTCGTTCATGGCTGTCACCGCTTCATAACCGGCTTGGGAAAGCCAGTCTTTCTGTATTTGTGACAGCCCCACATTGTCTTCAACTATCAGTATTTTCCGTTTCATTCGTCAGTCTTTTTATCTCGGCTTCCGCCGCCCTGATTAGCGTGGCGGTGCTGTCTATTATCTGCTGGGTATATTCATTTAACTCTTTGTCGCTTGTTTCTCTGTCCTTCAGAAAAGTACGGTAAGCCAGCAGGGGCTCTTCCATCCGCAGTAACTCCCACATCGGTTGCATCCTGTGGGTGATTTCACGCAACTTATGCCGGTCGCTGTTTTTTATGGCGGCATCAAGTTCCTCCCTATCCTTTTCCGACTGGGATATGAAGGAAAGCAGTGCCTTGTACTTGTCACTGACCTCGGAAAGTACCATGTTGAAATCAACCTCCGGCTTTTCCTCCCGCCTGTCTGTCTTTATCCTCGAAAACAGTCCGAGCAGTTCCGAGGAAGAAAACGGCTTATAAATGTAGTCCGTAAATCCGGCATGGAGAAAAGCCTCCTTGTCCCTGTCACCACGCGCGGTCATGGCGATAATGGGGATCGTGCGGGAGTTCCCGATATTCGAACGACGCAACAGGGTCAGCAAGTCGAAGCCGTTGGTTCCCGGCATCTGAATGTCGGAAAGCAACAGGTCATAATCCTTGCCCCGCATCGCCTTGACTATATCTTTGGTGGTTGTGCAGGCCGTACAATTCATGCCGTTGCGCTCCAGCATTTCCTTTATCACGTCCAGTAGCATCGCATCGTCATCAATGACAAGCACATTCTGAGGCAGATGTGCAGGGTGTGGTATTGTCAGGCTCTCGCTCTCTATTGTTTCATCCGTGGTTTTCAATGGGAGCGTCACGCGGAACGTGCTGCCACGGTCAATATCACTCGTAACGTCTATTGTCCCGCCAAGCAGGTTGACAAGACCTTTTGTTATTGGCAGGCCTAATCCGAAACCCTCCGCGTTCCTGACGGAACCCAATCGTTCAAACGGACGGAATATACGAGAAAGCGCATCTTTACTCATGCCTATGCCGGTATCCTTGACTTCCAACAGCAACTTTCCTTCGTTATAACGGGCATTCAAACTGATCGTGCCGGTTTCCGTGAATTTGACGGCATTGCTGAGCAAGTTGTCCAGAATCTGCTCGATACGGTCCACGTCACCGCAAAGTTTGACATCGGTATCGGTAAAGTCGTGGCTGAACAGGATGCCTTTGTTGTTGACCACATGGGAGAAGCCAAAGGCAATGCGTTCCAACAGGGCGTTCAGGTTGAACGGCACATCGTTGCGGGTTTCTTTTGCCTCGTTCAGGCGGTACACGTCCAGCAGGTTGTTAAGCAGATGTACAATATGTCGGCACACGATCCTGATGTTGTTCAGGTGCGTGTTTCTTCGTTTCTTTTCCCTAGTATCCACGGCAAGTTCCGCGCTACCGCTGATTACGTTCAGAGGGGCACGGATGTCATGGGAGATTGTCAGGATGATATTCTTCCGCATCTCTAACAGCGCGATGTTCTGCTCTATCGTTTCCTCCAGGTGTTTCTTGTTTTTTGCCTTGACCTTAATATCCCGTTGTATGACAAGATATGAAATGAACAACAGGATGATTGAGAATATAATCAAGCCGGTAATGACCAAAGTCGAATGTTCGTAGGATGCTTTCAGACGCGCCTCCTTGTTTCGGAAAGCAGTCCATGTCTGTTCATCCAGACTTGTAATCAGCATTCGCAGTTTACGGTTGAGTTCTTTGTTACATAACCGCAGGCTGTCTGTATAGGCATCTATGTCCCGTTGCTGTTCATTCATCAAGGAAATCAAGTTTTTATCCAACGAGGTTTGCCGGGTTGTGACAACGGGTATCTGTACGGTTTCCTTGCCTCCGAAGAATCCGGCGATGCCTTTCTTTTTACGGGTAACTGTCCGGGTAGTTGTTTGTTTCGTCACGGTTGGCTTCAGATTGAACAAGAGAGTGTCTGTTCTTTTTTGTTTCCGTGAGGCTTCCATGATTTGGAACAGATGCTCTTCTTTGGCGGCTAACAATGTGCGGAGCGAATCAATCTGAGCGAGTCGTATGAAATCCTCGCATTGCACTCGTAAGATTTGCAGCATGGAATCGGTCTGCACACAACGTTTCCGGTAAGCCAGGGAATCCTCATTGTTCCACACCAAGACGGATTCGCCATAAGTCACCAATGCGGTAACATAGCGGTGGGCGGTGTTGATGTCATATTGGGTCTGGAAAATGGCGATTGATTCGTTTTCTATCTTCTGTACCCGGTTACGCTCATGGAGAACAATAGCGACCATGCTGCCGATGATCGCCATCAAAAGGAAATATCCAATGAATATCTTATGTTGCAACAGTATCTTCATTCATCTTTGAGTTTTTTACAATCCATATACTCATTTCATAAAGTACCCACATCGGCAGGGCGACCAGCGAAAGCGTGAACACGTTCGATGTCGGCGTAATAATCGCAGCAACCACAAGGATTATCACAATGGCGTGTTTGCGGTACTTGCGCATGAAATCAGCTGAAAGGAAACCCAGTTTGGCAAACAGCCACGAGAGGATAGATATCTCGAAGATAACACCCATCGCAAGGCACATCATAACGAGTGTTGAGATATACGAATCAAACGTGATGAGATTATCCACATCACCGTTCACCTGATAAGTTCCCAAGAAACGGAATGTCAGCGGAAAGATTAAAAAGTAGCTGACGAGTACCCCCAGAGAGAACATCGCATAGCCACCTCCGACCATTCGGATTACATATCGCCGTTCATTATCATAAAGCGCAGGAGATACAAATCGGAACAGTTGGTAAAGTATGTAAGGAGAGGTACACAACATACCGGCACACAATGCCGTCTTCATGTGAATGATGAACTGCTGAGCAAACTCCGTGTTGATAAACCTGATTGAGAATGGAGGTATGCTGTTTCCTGTCCATAAAATTATTCGGTTGAGTAACCGATAAGTGATGAATTTACCGTTTTTCGGAGCAAGTATAACATCAAACAGCTGCTCCTTGAAGAAGAATGCCGTAATAACGAACACGACGGTTACGGCGACGATCTTCATGACTGTCATCCACAGAACCTCCAAATGTTTCCTGAGGGATTGTATGCTCTTATCAGTTGCCATATACTTACTTCTTTTGTTCGGAGTCATTGATTTCGTCTATCTCTTTTTCGACATTGTTCACTTCGTCCTTGAAGGAACATACTCCTTTACAGATACTTTTTATCAGTTTGGTTATCTTCTATCCATCGAAAAAGCTGTAGAACAACCAATGCAAACCATACTTCTTGCACATCTATCCCACTAATAATTAACATAGTGGTGTCATAGATTTTTATTTAGTGTCGGCTAAATAAATATTTCGCCACACATAGAGGCTAACAGATATAGCCTCTTATGATGACGAAGTTCGGTTAGAGTAAAATAAAGTCTCTTTAAAGACCCCATCACGTTCTTGGCAAAATAGCACATGCCCATCCTGCATCGTACTGTGTCTGGTAATTGGGGGCTTATGATATTGTCGCTAAAAATTATTTATTAGGAGTTTCCCATTTCTTCGTATCGCTGCATTGAATTATGATTTGCTCACTGCCGCAAGTCATTCTGAATTCTCCTTTTTCGAGTATCCATTTTCCGTCGTAACCTACAAAGGCGAGGTCGCTGCCTTTCAACTTCAGACTGACTGTCCGGGTCTCGCCCGGTTGCAACGAGACTTTTTCGAATCCGCGCAAACGGATGTTGTCAGGTGTAAGACTGGCCACCAAGTCACTGGAGCAGAGAAGCACGCTTTCTTTTCCTGCCATCTTGCCTGTGTTGGTCACATCAATACTGAAAACAAGTTCATCATCAGCGGTGAAAGAAGAACGGTTCACACGGAAGTTGCTGTAACGGTAAGTAGTATAGCTCAGTCCGGCACCGAATGGCCATTGTACATCCATTACAGCATCGTAGTTGTAATTTCCGTCCATTTGGCCTATGTTTTCACAAGGCTTGTAGTCATAAGTAGCTAGTGAGTTAATCAAACGAGGATAAGTGAACGGCAATTTACCGCTGAAATTCGCATCACCTGCCAGTAGGTTTGCAAGTGCGTCAGCCCCATAGTTGCCAGGCAACATGATATGTACCACAGCTTTTGCTAGCGGAACAATTTCATTGATAATACGCGGACGACCTTCGTTCAGCACCATGACAATCGGTTTCCCTGTTTTAGCCAAAGCTTTTATCAATTTTTTTTGGTTACCTGAAAGATTTAAATCAGTCAGATTACCCGGTGTCTCACAATAAGAGTTCTCTCCGATGCAGGCGATGATAATGTCCGCTTTACTAGCTGCTTGTACTGCCTTCTCTATTTCCGGTTGGTTCTCCTGCCACCACAGAGAGCCTTTCCCGGTGACATAGGTAACGCCTGGTTCATAAATAATATGATTTCTGCCATATTTATTGCATAAGGCTTCGTAAATGGTATGATAAGCTTCTGCACATTCATCGGCCTTGTCACCTTGCCAGGAATATGACCATCCTCCATTTAGTGAACGCATGGAATGGGCATTGGGTCCGGTTAGTAAAATTGTTTTTCCTTGAGCTAAGGGAAGTACATTTTCTTCATTCTTCAATAGTACCAATGACTCTTCGGCTGCCTTTTGTGCTACTTGGGCAAATTCACTGCTGCCAAATTTATTGTATTCTTCAATATTCCAATAAGGATTTTCAAACAACCCCAAACGGTACTTTAAGCGGAGCACACGGCGCACAGCATCATCAATACGACTCATCGATACCTCACCTTCTTCCACTAGTTCTTTCAGCCACGTACAAAAACTCACCTCATAAGGAACCATGGACATATCAATGCCCGCGTTGATGGCAATCTTGATGGCTTCTTTCTTGGTGGCGGCAATGTGATCGCGGGTACAAAGATTGTTAATATCGGCCCAGTCTGTTACAATCATGCCATCCCAGTTCAAATCCTCTTTTAACCATCCAGTGAGCAGTTCCTTATTGGCGTGAAAAGGCATTCCGTTGTTCACACCCGAATTGACCATGAGAGTTAGCGCACCGTTGCGGATACACTCCAAAAAAGGAGCGAAATGTTTTTCGCGCAAATCAATTTCCGAAATGGAAGAGGGAGTACGGTCTTTGCCCGAAACAGGTACGCCATACCCCATAAAATGTTTCAAACTGGTTGCCACATGGTACTTGTCTATTCGATTCGGATTTTCTCCTTGGAATCCTTTTACTGCTTCGACGGCCATTTGGGCATTGACGTAACTGTCCTCACCATAGCTTTCCCACATACGCGGCCAGCGCGGATCGCGTCCCAGGTCCATAACAGGAGCATATGTCCAAGGGATACAACAGGCTTTTGTCTCGTAGGCAGATATTTCGCACGAACGGCGTACCAGTTCGCGGTTGAAGGTGGCCGCCATGTTAATTCCTTGTGGAAAGAGGGTACCGTCAAGGGTATAGGTTGTACCATGAATTTGGTCTACACCATAGATACAAGGGATGCCAATCTCTTGTAATGACTTTTCTTGGATTTGGCGAATAGTTTCCGCCCACTTTTCTTTGGTCTGTGCCACACTGAGGGGAACATTCAGGATGGAACCTATTTTGTATTTCCCGATGACGGTATCGAGCAAGGCTTCGCTCAACTTAAAGTCATTCGGGCTGCTGAAATCGGTTATTACATCGATGGTAATTTCACACATCTGTCCTACTTTCTCTTCCAGGGTCATCTTTTTCAGAAGAGATTCCACTTTCTTTTCTATCCGGGCATCCGAAGGAATGGCCGGTTGCACTTGGGCACATACGTTTGTTGCCATACTGAGAGATAATACTGTTGCTACTAATATATTTTTCATGCTGGTTTAATTTATTTGTTTACCAATGATCTGTTCTGAATGGAATGACGGGCATACCGCGATGATTCTTTAAATTGCCGGGTTGGAAGTTATGAAAGCAATAACGCACAGCCACCGGATGTTTCACTTTATCCGAATGTACCCGGATGGTTTTCTTTTCAGGGACGAGAACGGCTACGGCCGGATAAAACACTTTATCTGCTCCGGCTATCTCGAAACCTTTTATATCTTTCCACGGACTCAGTCCTTCATCTGCATGGTGAAAAATCAGTTCTACTGTGTCACTTTGTATACTCATGTTCCAATAAGAAGGATATTCGCAGGCTATGCTTCCATACTGATAGGTCTTGTTCAGTGCAAGATAAGCCAATCGTTTGCCCACTTCTTCTTTTTGGCAGGGATGAATTTGCGACTTTTCGTAGGCATAAACCAAATCGTTAGTACATACCATACCGCTATTGGGAATGAGAGAAGATGCTTGGAACTGTGCTTCGCGTAATAATGCTCCGCTGATTCCTTCACCATAATCATATGGAGCAATTTCTACCAAATAAAAAGGAAGTTCTCCCTTTCCCCACTCTTTGCGCCAAAGCTCAGCCATGATTCGCAGACGTTCGACATATGTTTTCTCTTTACCTACGTTCGATTCTCCTTGATACCAAAGAAATCCACGAATGGTATAGCGTTGAAGGGGCTTTAGCATGCCGTTATACATAACTGTCGGTGTATAGTAATCCCATTCTTTCCCTTTTTCTGGCTTCTTGATTTCCTTTTTTAAGTCAACATCCCGAAAACCTTCCACTACCTCACGAGGCAGCCAGCCTTCTACACGCGAGCCACCCCAAGCGCACGAGATAATGCCTACTGGTACACGAAGCACCCGGTGCAACATCCTGGCAAAGTTGAAAGCGGTTGCACTGAAATAAGGTGCGTTGAAAGGATTGCTTTCTTTCCAACTACCCGCTACATGTTCTTGGGGAGTCAATGCACCGGTCTTGGGAATGGTAGCCATACGAATAGCGTTCCATTCGCCAGAGGTGGCTATCGTTTCGTTAGCATGCTCTATCGGACAATTCCAGAAACCGTTCAGCGGCATTTCCATATTCGATTGTCCAGAGCAGAACCAAACTTCACCAATTAGTATGTTTTGGATGCGAGTTATTTCTCCATCTGAAAACTCAATACTGTATGGAGTGAAATCGGCGGCAGGAGTCTGTATGCTTACCTGCCATCTTCCTTCATTATCGGATTGAGCGGTTATCGTCTGATTATTCCATGAAGGAGTTACGTTGACCGTAGTGTTCGGTACTGCCTTACCCCATAGCTTCACTTCTGTCTGTTGCTGTAATACCGCATGGTCGCTCAGAATTTGGGGTAAAACTACTTTGGCTGATAAATTTCCTCCGAAGAGGTACAGCATACAAAGCGCTATGATTATTCTTTTCATACCTTTTCAATGTTTAAAATCGTTCTCAAAAATAATGAATGACAGTTTTTAAACAAATCTTTCCATAATTTCCATACACATGCGTCCATTGTGATAAGGACATTTCCAAAATCCCGCTTTGTCTTCATTTCGATTCACACTGCCGTCGGCTCGGAGACTCCAGTACCATTCTCCATTCTCGCGGTCTATCAAATTCCGTTTGACGAATTCCCAACACTGTAAGGCACGGGATAAAGACAGTTTGTCATCAAAATGCTGATACAAATTGATATAGCCCACAATGGTCTCTGCCTGAACCCACCAATGGCGGTCGGCATCTATTGAAGCCGTGTCCACATTTTGTTCATATAGCATACCCGCAGTGGTTAGAAAACCTTCGGTGCCAGCTTCGGCAATGTCAATGATACGAGGCTCCACTTCGTCCAATAGTGTTTTGTCATCTAGCACCATGGCAGCTTCGTGAAGGAGCCAGGACGCTTCAATGTCGTGTCCGTAGGAGATGATATGGTATTGGCTTTCCCAATCGTCATTGAAGAAGAGCTGTAGATGCGATGTGTCTGTATCCAGTATGCGATCGATGAACAAGCGAACGAGGTTGTACAGCTGATGTTTCAGGTAATCGTCTTTCCATACCCTGAACAGGTTGGTGTACGGCTCAAGAATGTGCAAATGGGTATTCATGGTCTTGCGTTCGTTGGCATCCTTGTTGCTGAGACGCATATCATCCAATTCTTCCCATTCTCGGGTCAGTGCTTCGAAATATCCGTTTTTCTTTCGGTCAAAGCTGTGCGCCTCAATGTCGTGAAACAAACGGATGGCGTATTCCAACGCTTCGTTGTCTCCCGTAGCACGATGGTATTCACTGAGTCCGTAGATGGCAAACCCAATGGCATAGATCTGCTTCTTGGTGTCTAGCGGGCGGTCTTCGGCACTGATACTCCAATAAATTCCTCCAAATTCCTTGTCGTAGAATCTGTCGATGATTTCACGCTTGGCACGGGTGGCAGTTTCCAAATATTCAGGCTTATGCAATAGGCGGTAAGCCGAAGAGAAAGTCCAAAGAATACGTGCGTTCAAGATGGCTCCTTTCTCAGCTTCGGGCATTAATACCTCTTGTCCGTTGATGCGGCCATAGAATCCGCCATGTTGTACGTCTATCATTTTATCCATCCAATAGGGAAGGATGTTGGTGGTAAGTATTTCCTCCACCTCTTTCTTGAGTTGAAATATCGTTGTTTCCATTCTCTTTTTCATAATCAAATATTAATTTCTTCTTCGTTCTTCCAGCTCTTCCGTGATTTCCTTCATTTTCTTCTCGGACAGCGGATAGAGACTGATGAACGCGACACTCAGCACGGTTCCCACGGCAGGCAGGAAACTCAGAAACATTTTAATGCCTTGAATGGCCTGCTCGTTTTGCACGGCATTGGCCCGGAAACCGAAATAGGCAAGCAGCCAGCCCGTAACGGCGCTTCCGATGGCCCAACCGAACTTCTGGCTCATGGACGAGGACGAAAAGATAAGCCCCGTGGCGCGGTTGCCTGTCTTCAGTTCCGAGTAGTCCGCACAATCGGCATACATGCTCCAAAGCAACGGGAAAATGCTGCCCGCACAAATGCTGATCAGCACCTGGAAGGTGAATATCAGTGCGATGTCGTCGCGGTCGAGCCAGTAGAACACGATGCTGAGCAGCGTGGCGCATATCATGGACCACATGTAGGTCTTTTTCTTTCCGATGCGGTTGCTCACCGGGGCGGCAAGCATCACGCCGATGATATTGGCGGCTTGCCCGACGGCCAGATAAAGTCCGCTCAGCACAAAGGACAGTCCGAACAGGGAAACCGTTTCATGGTTCTCTTCGACGATGAAGTATTTGAAATAGTACACCGTGGCACCGTCGCGGATGGAGTTGAACACCAGGGCGGCAATGCCCGCGCCCAGCAATATCCACCAAGGGCGGTTGTGAAACAAGTCCTTCAAGTCTTCTTTTAACGGGTTTTGCACCTCCTTTATCGGTTTCACCCGTTCGCGGGTCAGGGCGAAACAGCCATAAAACAAAGCGGCGCACGCCACGGCTATCACCACCACCGCCATCATCCAGCCGTATTGTTCGCTATGCCCCCGGCTGAACACATTCACCATGGGCATGAAGAGCAACAGGGCGATGAAGCTGCCCAGGTAGGCGAACAGCATGCGATAGACGGCCAGCAGGTTGCGGTCGTGCGGATCGGCGCTGATGACTCCCAGCAGGGAGGCGTAGGGCACATTGATGGCAGAATAGACCATCATCATCAGCGAGTAAGTGGCATAGGCATAGATGATTTTGGCGGTCAGGCTCCACTGCGGAGTGGTGAACGTAAGGATGCCGATGAGCGCGAACGGCACGGCAAGAAACAGCAGGTAGGGACGGAACTTGCCCCGGCGCGAATGGGTCCGGTCTGCCAAGATGCCGACTACGGGGTCGAAGGCGGAATCCCATACCCGGGTGACCAGGAACATGGTGCCTACCGCGGCGGCAGGCATACCGAACACGTCGGTATAAAATATCATGAGATAGGAACCGAAGAGCTTCCAGAACATGGACGAGGCCATGTCTCCCAGTCCGTAACCTATCTTTTCTTTGAGCATTATCATGGTAATTCGATTTTTATGGATGATTATCGGAGTCGATAGTGCTTCTTCCGAAGAAAAAGTGCTGTCGATTGCAGTCAACGGTGCTTTTTCTTCGGAAAAAGCACTATCGACGATTGTCGGCGGTGCTTGTCGGGCGTTTTTCATTCCCGCATCAGCCGAAGGTTCTTTTCTATCTGTTTTTTCAAGGTCTCTACCGAAGCCGATGAACAGAATCCGTCTCGGGGCGTGTTCATGCAATAGTCCACCAGCCGCTCCACGGTAGAAGTCGCCACATGCATACGGGTATCGCTGGAAGCATAATAGATGAACACTTTTCCATCCTCGTCCGCAATCCATCCGTTGGTGAACAGCACGTTGGATACATCGCCCACGCGTTCCTCGCCTTCGGGTACCATGAAAGCGCCTGCGGGCGAGGCTATCACGCGGGTAGGATCATCCAAGGCGGTCATGTACATATACAACACATAGCGCAAACCTGCGGCGCAACCGCGCACGCCGTGTGCCAGATGCAGCCAGCCTTGGGGAGTCTTGATGGGATGAGGTCCTTCGCCGTTCTTCACCTCCTTGATGGTGTGGTAATGGCGTTGGTCGATGATGGTTTCCTCGGTTACTTCCGCTTGCGTCATGTCATCCACCAACGCCCAGCCGATTCCGCCTCCGCTTCCCGCATCGATGAATCCGTCTTGCGGACGGGTGTATAGGGCGTACTTGCCGTTTACGAATTCGGGATGCAGCACCACGTTGCGCTGTTGGCTGCGCGTCTTCAGGTCGGGCAGGCGCTCCCAATTCTTCAAGTCCTTGGTACGGGCGATGGCGGCGGTGGCGGTAGCCGATGACAAATCGCCTGCCGGAGCGGAGGGGTCGTGGCGTTCGGCACAGAAAATGCCGTATATCCAGCCGTCTTCGTGCGCCGTGAGACGCATGTCGTAAATGTTGGTGGCGGGAATCACATCTTCGGGCATCGTGACGGGATAGTCCCAGAAGCGGAAGTTGTCAATGCCGTTGGGGCTTTCGGCCACGGCAAAGAAAGACTTGCGGTCGGCTCCCTCCACGCGCACCACCAATACATACTTTCCGTTCCACTTGATGGCTCCCGAATTCAGGGTAGCATTCATTCCGATGCGTTCCATCAGGTAGGGGTTGGTCTTCTCGTCCAAATCATAACGCCAAAACACGGGCGTGTGTGCGGCGGTCAGTATCGGATGCTTATAACGGGTGATAATGCCGTTTTCTTTTTCCTGCGGTTCATTACGACGTGAGAGCAACACTTCATGCTCATCGAACAATTGTTTTACTTTATCTTCGAAATTCATATCTTCTCGTTTATTTAAAGGGGTGTTATTTCTTTGTTTTCATATCACGGACGAACAGCGTGCGCGGGTCGGCATGGAACTTCACGAAGTCATTGGCCGAAGCTTGTCCGGGGTAAGGGGCATAGTAATGGTTGGGGCGTTCGCGTGCGTTGCGCCACACCAATACGTAGCTTATGGGATACTTGCTAATGACCGGCATCAGCGTTTCCGTCCACCAGGTAGAGTCGGGCACGGCTTCGTATCCCGTTTCGGTAACGGCGGTCGGCTTATCGTGCGATTGTCCTACTTCCGTCAGTATGGTCAGCGCCTTTTCCATATTGTTCAGATATTCCCGGCGGTCGAACTGGTACGTGTCGAAGCCTATCAGGTCGATGATGTCGTCTCCGGGATAGCGTTCCAGATATTCGGCGGTATTGTTCGGTTCCGTTCCCGGCGAATAGGCATAAAGCAAATGCTTCACACCTTTCTGCTGCATGAATTCATAAGTCATGCGCCACAAGGCTTTGTATTCGGTGGCGCTGCACAGGGCCTGTCCCCACCAGAACCAGCTTCCCGTATGTTCGTGCCACGGGCGGAACAGAACGGGCACTTTCCGTCCGTCGCTTGTGGTGAGCGAGTTCATAAAATCGGCTATTGTGCCCATCCAGCCCATGAACTTATCATGTTGCGCTCCTCCCGGCAGCACCGAGGCCACAACGGTAGAGTCGCTTACATCCCAAGCGTCTTTCCCTGTAACAGGATTGTCCGTATGCCAACTGAGCGACACCATGCCGCCGCGTTCATACTGTGCGATGATTTCGCGGCGAAGGCGTTCTATGGGAACATTGTCCAGGTTCTTGTCGCCGCCCAGTTCAATGCGTCCCAAGTCGAAGGACATCATGGCGGGGTAATCTCCGCATACGCTTTTCACATCGCTGCGGTTCTCGTCTCCATCCCACCCGATGCCATATACAGGGTCGTCGTGATGACCAAACAGGAAATGGTTCTGCCGAGAGACTTCTTTCAGTTCCGTAAGCATCTGCTCCGCTTCGGGAGTACGCCCCGAGGACGTGTTTGGGCTGGTGCAGGCAAGCATTCCGCCTGCCAGCACCACGATTGTTATCATCATTCTTATATCTTTCATCATGGCTTATTGTTTTTTCTCGATTCGGATATTGGCAAAACTATGATCTGTGTTCCAGTCCGAGTTGGGCTGCATAATCCAGAAGAGATTGTTCCATCCGGCATTGATTCCATTGGTAGCCACTTCCGACAGCTCCAGCCGAACGGTACACCAGTTGCCATAAGTATTAAAACTTCCGTTAGCAGAGGGATTCCAAGCATATTGCCCTCCGTTCAGCTGAATGAGATAACCGACAGAAGCGGAATCGTAGAACGGATTGCCGTTGGCGGAGTTTACTTCGAACTTGAACCAATAGTCCGAAGGATTGGCAGCGGCTTCGGCCGGGATGTCACATCCTCCGCACAACAGGCTGTTCCAACTCCATGCGGCATACGATCCTTTGACGCGGAAATAAGAACCGTTCAAAGGAGCGGGCTCGTTGGATCCGTTTCCGGTAGTAATCAGTTCGGTTCCCGCCCAAAAGCCGTAGGCGTCAGGAGTGTCCAGATTCCAAAGAATACCGGTTGTATTGCGATAAGGAACACTGACTGTCTTTGTTCCGCTTGCACTTTCCCAAGAGAAAACGATCGTAGAGTTATCCGAAGTATTTTCGGGTATGACAATGGACATATATTGTTCGGTCAATGAATCTACTTCCAAGGCCACTCCGTTCATCGTGATGGTGGAGGATTCCGTGCCGCCCCCGAATCCATAGAGGTCGAAATAAGCACCGTTTACTTTGATGGAGCTTCCCGGCAGGGCAAACTCATTATACAATCCCGAGATACTGACTTCGGGAATCTGGACCGTAAAGTCTACCGAGGTGTTTCCCAATTCCGTTTCATAGTAAAGCTTGTTGTTCACTTCACCGGGGATGGTGCGGGGTATCGGAAAATAGACGGCATGAGCGGTGGCATAGACTTCGCTCAGTGCTATCTCTACATCATTCAGCATCACCTTTCTTGCGTGGCTCAGATTCTCGCCGGTCAGCTTGATCATGTCTTCAAAGGCTGCTCCGGTGAGTGGAGCAGTCATTTCCGTATCGTCGGCACGATAAATGGCGGAGATGGATGGAGCACCGTTTGAAGTCATTCCGTCATCATATCCATCATTATAAGTCACTATATCCTGGCAGGAAACCAGCGTTGCTGTGGCAGCGGCAAACATCAGCCCGCAGACAGCTATATTCAGCTTTTTCATATTCTGTTTATTTTTTGATTGTACGACAATTCTTTTTCTATGTGTTTAGCTCCAGCCCGGGTTGTTGCTGTCAATGGCATCGTTGGTCGAAATCTCGGCCGACGGGATGGGGAAAAGCAAGTGCTTGGCTTCACGGTGTTTGTTCACCGATGCTTCATCGTAGTTGGTTTTCGTACCGTCTTCGTTGGTTCCGCCAATGGAGTTCATGACATCCAGATACAGTCCCCAGCGAATCAAGTCCCAGCGACGGTCGCCTTCCAATGCCAGTTCCTTGGCACGTTCTTCAAAGATAGCCGAACGTAAAGCGACTTTCGAATCAATGGCACCATTGCCCGAAGTGACAGCCGGATTGGCATTTGAACGGGTGCGGATGGCATTCAGGGCTTTGATGGCTTCGCTATCAACACCGCTGCCCAACTCACACATAGCCTCAGCATAAATCAGCACGATATCGGCATAGCGCAGGAACGGCCAGTAGGCATCCGAACGCTCTACGGTGGGGTCGGTTACATCGGAATACTTGGTGCTGTAGGCCAATGTGGAGCTGCTTACATTGAAGGTGTATTGCACACCGTCGTTGTAGGGAGCCACAGGATCTGCCACTTTGTTTCCGTTTTCATCATAACCGGTTGCCATGAGTTTGTATTCAGGCGTATTGGGATAATAGAAACCGTAATTGTCGCTGGCTTGATAAGAATAGCGAAAACGGTGTTTCACACCTTTGGTGATACGATAATCCTTGCTGTCGAACAGCGTGTACCAATGATAACGGTTGCCAATCCATTGGCCTTGCTGAATCAGACCTTGGGCATTTTCCGTTCCACTAAACCAACGGTGAATGGTATTGCCATACTCTTCGTCGTTGTTCAAGGTTTGCAGCATGAACATGTGCTCTGCCTTGTTATAGTTGCTGCGTTTCCACAGTTCATCATAAGGAAGCAAGTCATAGCTGCCGTACTTTCCACCCATCACGTCCTTGGCATATTGTGCGGCTTTGGTGTAACAGTCTTTGGTGTCGAAACTTTCATATCCGGCGACTTGCGTCTTTCTGAAAGTCTTGCTCGTGGGGAGAACCAGCACTTTCTCACCGTTATTGAACTCATAGCTGGCACCGGTCTTTACTATCATTTCTTCGCCGGCAGTCATGGAACCGGAAGCCATCGTGACATACACTTTGGCCAAGAGACCGGCTGCGGCACCCTGTGCTACATGCCCTTCCTGGAAATCGACATCTGTATTCTTGTACATCACAGGAATGGCTTCTTCAAGCAAGCGGATGATTTCGGCATATACCTCTGCAATAGGGCGGCGGGGCTGTTCATAAGAAGCACCTTCGCTGATAGCCACATTGAACATCGGAATATCGCCGTATGCCTTGGTGAGCATGAAGTAGGCAAAAGCCTTGTTGAACTTCAGTTCCCCGATGGCGTTGGCTTTGACCTTTTCATCCGCTCCCGTAATTTGGTTCACATAGTTTAAAGCTACATTGGCCCGGTTGATTAAGCTGTAGCAACCTTTCCAAACGGCATCGGCCACTTCGTCTCCTTGAAAGTTGCCGGCTCCCAGATTACTGAATGCCCAATCGGGACCGCTTGTATAATCACAGTCCATTTCGAGGACACGGGGGAAGTTCTGCCAACGGAACATGTCATTGGCCCATTTACTATATACGCCTGTCACCCAAAGATTCACGGCAACATTGTCATTACCTACTTGGTCGGGACCTACGAAAGCGTACGGATCTTCGGCCAAAAAATCATCGCAAGATGTAAAGCTACCCATTAAGGCAGCAGAAAGAGCGACACTGAGAAATATATGGTTGAATTTCATTGTTCTTTTTCTTTTAAGTTATTGTTTGCTATTGATATCTCACAATCAAAAAGTGACCTTCATTCCGATGGAATAAGTCCGGCTGCTCGGATAAGAATAGATATCCACTCCACGACGGGAAGCATCGGAACCGAAGGCGTTTACTTCGGGGTCGAACCAGCTATAGTCCGTAATGGTAAACAGGTTGGTGGCACTGGCATAAAAGTTCAAGTTCTTGATACCCTTGAAAGGATTGGCCCAGTTATAGCCAATGTTCAAGTTCTTCAACTTCAGGTAAGAGCCGTCTTCCACATACCGGTCGCTGATAAGCATATTACGTTCGTAGCTTGATACGGCTTTCGGCCATTGGGCGATTGCGGTTGTTTCAGGAGTCCAACGGGTGTCGTAAGCGGCTTGCGGAATGTTGGCTACATTACCCATTTTCACATCCATCAAGTTACCGTTGAAAATGTCGTTGCCCTGGCTGCCCTGGAAGAAGAAACTCAATGTGAAGTTCTTCCAAGAAAAGTTATTGGTGATGCCATATACAAAGTCCGGATTCGTGTCGCCGATGATAACACGGTCGGCATTGGTGATGGCAGGATTATCATCGAAATTGCGATACTTTATTTCGCCTATCATTTTCTGTCCTTTGGCGCGAACGGCGGGATCGGGGTCGGCCATCACTTCAGCCAGATTGTCATAAAAGCCATCTTCTACATAGCCAAATATGGTACCGATGGGGCAACCGTTGCGTTGCAAGAACACCTCGTCGGCCTTATACCACAAGCGGGTAGCGAACTGGTCGGCTTCCAGACCGCCGATCTGGTTCTTGTTGAAAGAGATGTTGGCATCAATGTTCCACTTCAACGGTGTGTTTTGCAACAGGTAGAATTTACCTGAGATTTCCAGACCTTCATTGGTTACATAGCCACTGTTTACCATCATGTTGGCAAAACCTGTACTCAAAGGGATCTTCACTTCTTGCAACAGGTCGCGGGTTTTCTTGTGGTAATAATCCACCGTCAGATTGATGCGTCCATTCAGGAAACCCATATCGAGGCCTACATTGTATTGTGCAGTCGTTTCCCAACGCAAGTCATCGGCTACCGGTCCACGCCAGTCTACTTGGGCAAAACCGCTGTTGATGCCACCGGCAAACGGATAATTAGCAACACTCAGCATAGGCAGGGTACGATAGCTGCCGATACCTTGATTACCCGTTTCACCATAGCTGGCACGGAACTTTAAATTGCTGAAGATGTTCAAGTCCTTGATAAACTTCTCCTCACTCATGCGCCATGCAAAGGCACCCGAAAGGAAACCGGCCCATTTGTTGGCATCAGTAAACTTACTGGAACCGTCGGTACGGTAGGAGGCGGTAAAGATATACTTGTCCAGCAAGGTGTAATTGATACGGCCGAGGAAAGAAGCCAATGCCGCATCGCCACGGTCGCTTTGCAGCTTGCCGGGCTTGGTACCGAGGCTCATGTCATAGTCTTGTGTCAAGTCATTGGGAAATCCGGTGGCGCTCATTGACTTGCTGCCCCAATTGGTCTTTTCTGCCGTGAAACCTACTACGGCATTGATGCCATGCACTCCGAAAGTCTTGTCAAAAGTGAACAAAGATTCGGTCGTGATTCCCATGTACCAATTGTCCGATTGTCCTGCTTTACCGTTGATGCCGTTCTGTCCCGATCCTTCTTGGGTTTGCTGACCGAAGTAAGTACCGCGATTGTGGTTGGTATAACTGATACCTAAATTCTGACGGAATTTCAAGAAAGGGAACAACTTGACTTCTGCATACGATGACGTGAATACATTGATGGCCTTCAGGTGATCCTTTGTATCATTGATGTAAGCGTATGGATTGGATGCCAGCCAGCTCAATTCGTCATTGGTTGTCTGGTCCATGTGTGTCGGGTCGTAATTGGGCGGGAAAATCAATGACGAACGAATCACACCATAGTCATTGGAGTTTGTTTTGCTGAAATCGGTTTCAGTGTGGGTAAAGTTCATGTTCATTCCCATTTCCAGCCATTTGTACATTTTGCGACCGATGTTGGCACGCAGTGCATAACGGGTAAAACCGGACTCTTTGATAATACCATCCTGATTCAGGAAGTTACCGGAGAAGGCATGCCATCCTTTTTCCGAACCGCCGCTTACACTCAAGTTGTATTCTTGCGAAAAGCCGTTCTGATAAATCAGGTCTTGCCAGTCGGCTCCTCCCACCCAAGTCTGGTTGCCGTATTCATCGGTATAATAACCCGGATTACGGTAATCTTTAGGAGAAGGCAGGTATTTGCCGTTTTCATAATCCAGTGTTCCGTTGGGCAATGAAGGATAGCTCCACATTCCGGGATAAGACAGTTGGGCATAAGGCTTGCCATCGTATTGGTAGCTGTTCAGGTCTTGTTCGTTTATATAGCTGGCGTAAGTCGCAGCATCAAGCACCTTCACTTTGTTGGCTATGCGTGAAAAAGAAAAATTACTTGAAAATTCCACTTGCTCATAACCGGCTTCGCCCCGTTTGGTTGTGATAATCACCACACCATTGGCTCCACGTGAACCATAGATGGCTGTGGCGGAAGCATCCTTCAACACTTCAATGCTTTGAATGTCGTGTGGATTGATGAACGACAAAGGGTTTGAAGTGTTATTGTTGTTCTGATTGGCATCGCTGGCCGGAGTGGAACCGGCGTCAAAAGGAACTCCGTCCACAATAAACAAAGGCTGCGAACTGGTAGAGAACGAGTTGGTTCCACGTACCTGAATGCTTACTCCACCACCGGGAGCACCATCGGCGGCATTAATCTGTACGCCGGCTACCTTACCGGCCAATCCTTGGCTTAAATCAGTCGGATTTCCTTTCATCAGGTCATCGCTCTTGATCTGGGATACCGCACCGGATAAATCTCTCTTCTTCATCGTACCATATCCCACCACTACCACTTCATCCAATACCTCTGTATCATCTTTGAGCGTAACCGTAAGTTGAGTTTCATTTCCTTTTAAAGCTACATCTTGCGATTGATATCCGATAAAGCTGACGGTCAGTACGGCTTTTGCAGGCACTTCCAAGGTGAACTTACCGTCAATGTCGGTGATGGTTCCGTTGGTTGTTCCTTTCTGTATTACATTGGCACCGATTACCGCTTCACCGTTTTGGTCAACCACGATACCGGCAATCTTCTTGTTTTGTTGTACAATCTCGATGGCATCTGCTGCAACGGCGTAAGCCTGCTGTACATTGCCCAATAAAAATGCGGCACAAGCACTGGTGACTAATATGCCTTTTTGAAGATTTCTTTTCATATTGTGTCTTTCTATAAAATTAAATGTTTCTTGTTTATAATCCCATTTGCGCCCACAGCCATTGGCTCCATTGCTCGTATTGTTCCTGATACCAGTAGTGTCCGGTTTCCAGATAGGGGTGAAGTTCCTTGGGAGCGGTGATACTGTTGTAAGCGGCGTATGTGGAAGTAGGTGGGCACACATCGTCGTTGTATCCCCAACTGAACCAGCCGGGCACCGTAATCCGGCGGGCAAAGTTGACCATGTCATAGTAATCTGCCGTTTGGATTCGTTGCGGGGTAGGAGTCGGGAAATAGTAAAAATAATGCGGCCAGCCTCCGGCTACCTTCTGCAAGTGTGCCCGATGGTCGCACATGGCAGGATGAATGGCGGCATAGAACGTAACCCGTTTGTCTAATGCGGCTGTAACCATAGACAACGCACCGCCCTGACTGGAACCGGTTACACCCAAGGCCTTGCCGTTGTATTGGGGAAGAGAGGTTATGAAATCGACCGCCCGCAGGGCACCCACAAATACACGCTTGTAATAACTGTAGTTACGATTGTCATCATTTTGATACTGATAATTGTAAAGTGCCCCGTATGCCAGTTCGTCATAGACAGACTGCTGCATGGTTACCGGAATGCCATGAATACCGATTTCCAAAGTAATGGCACCTTTGGCAGCTGTTTCCACATCGCCGTAGTAGGGACGCACTCCCGCACCGGGTACACGGAGCAGTGCCGGATAATTGCCGGAAGCTTTAGGCATGCAGAGAATACCGAAAGTACGCGAGCCTTGACGGATGTTTTGGAAACTGACCTGATAGACATTGACCGTTTCGGTGCAGCGTGACGGTAGCAGTTCCATGGTGGAAGACAAAGGTACCTGGCGGGCTTCTTTCAAAGTGCCTTCCCAAAAGTTGTCAAAGTCGCTTGGGTTTACGGCATGTGCCCGGATGGATTCCGGAGCGTATGCGGCGGTTGCCATGCCGTCGTATGTCTTGTTGCCAACGTACGCCTTCACTTTGCAACGAAGAAAACCGGGAGTGTTCATGCTGCTGCTGACAGTCAGCTTTCCATCCTTCAGTGATACTCCATCTTTCTTTTCTGTGGGATACCACTCAGGGCCTAGTTCATAGTCCACTTTCACATCGGGCAATACATTCTGCGCTTTGTACACCTGAATGGTGAAAGTACATTTCTCTTTCAGTCGGTATGTCCAGTCCGAATGATCGGGCGAGACCACCACGCGGATTTCATTTCCGCGGATTTGTGCAAACATGGATGCGGTACACAGGTACAGCATGAAGCCGGCAATCCAAATTTTTCTGTTTCTGTTCATGGTATAAATAGTTAAAATGAATGTTGTTTCAGTTGTTGGTTGGCAGTACGGATAATGGCTATAGTGGTACTGTCGGACATAAATACCGAATTCAGGCCTTGCTGCTCTTGCGCCGGATCGCCCGTATAGTCATCTCCTCTTTGCCAATATAAGTGCTTGGGGGCAGCCAGTCCGCCCCATGCCCAGAAGTTGCATCCAGTCAGTCCGGCTGATTGCGCGGTCCTATCGGTTATCAGGCTGAATATGTATTGATAGTAGGTATCTCGTGCCTGTGTTGTAGCTGATTTGTCAAACCGGAACCCGTCCCTTGGATAACCGAATTCTTCCAAAACCAACGGTTTGCCATATTTTTGTGCTATTTCCAGATGCTCGTCTATGTATTGTTTCGATTGCAACTGCGCTGCCTCTGCCTTTTCCGACAAACTGTCTGCCGGCGCCCATCCCCAGTTGTAGGGCCAGATATGAATGTTCATATAGTCAATGTGCTTGTCGGCATGGATTCGCTCGAACAGGGCGAGGTCTTCCTCACAGCCATGTTTGCCCTCGCTACCTGTTGAGACCAGATGATTCCGGTCGAGCGACTTGATGAAACGACTAACCTCAGCCATCCAGATAGCGAAAGCCTCTTTGTTTTCTCCCGAGAACGCACGAGGTTCGTTGCCTATCTGCCATGACATGATTGTGGGGTCTTCCACATAACTTATGTTTGTATACCTATTGATTCGGGTAATGATATCCTTTACATAGTCGGCAAAAAGTGATTTTGCTTTCTTGTTGTTTGGAAATTCCTTAACATAATCCATGAATGCCGGCCATCCGTCTATGCTTGGGACAGGGGCTTTTCCTTTTCCGGCCCATTCCAGATATTGGCTATACCCGCCGCTCCATTCCCAGGAATTGTTCAGGTAGAGAACTGCCAGCATGTCTCTTTTTTTCATTTCAGAAAGAAGAAAGTCCAGCCCGGCAAGAATGGTATCGTTGTAAACACCCGGTGCTGTCTGGAGCGTAGGCTCTACTTTCGAGGTAATTCCACGGGCACCGTCGCTGCCTACCAGTATTCTTAAATTGTCTATACCTATACTCTTTAAGGAATCCAGTTCCTGAACCAAGCGTTCACGATTTCCTCCTTCACCTTCGGAAGCAAGAATGCCTCCATACCAAAAGTTGGCACCGATATATTTATAAGGTTTGCCATCACGGACAAACATTCCCTTTTCAACTTGTACAAAGGGAGATGCCTGCTGTTGCGTTTCTGTACAACACGCACCGCAGAGTACTGCGGAAAGACATAGGGTTACAAGGGTGTTCTTCATGTTATTCATTAAATTTAAATTCGGTTCTTTTTGTGCTGGCAAATGTATGAGGAAAGATATAGATCGGCTTCTTCAATTGATTATCAGACTATCCGTATTGTGTATTTATCAATTTGGGAAGTGTTTTTACTCATTTGGGATAGTGTTTGCCTCTATTATCCCATTTGATTTTTATAACTTTGCAGCGTTAAACCTAATACTGATATGATGAAAAAGAACTTGCTCCTGATTTTGATGTGTTTTGTCTGTGGGCTTGTATATGCGCACGACGGATTAAACTTTAGAAATCTTGATGTGAAGTCCGGGATTTCGGATAATTATGTACGGTCTGTTCTGCGCGACCAGTATGGCTTCATGTGGTTTGCCACGCTCAACGGTCTGAACAGATACGATGGTTATCAGTTCAAGAAATACACAACGACCCAATTAGGGGCTTACAACAATGACATTGAATCTATCGCAGAAGATGCGGCAGGCAATATTTGGATAAAAGGTCCCGTCAGTTATTATATCTACGATCGGGAACAAGATAAATTGGAGAACAAGATACAGCCTGTCTTAAATAAATATGGAATAACGGGAGAGGTGAGCTATCTTACTGTCGATAAGGATTACAACCTGTGGTGTACCGTGATGGATACGTTGTTCCATTATGATTTTGCAAAGAGTAAGTTGCATACCTTTCAACTGCCTGGAAAGGAAAAAATGCAACAGGTTGTTTGTCGGCGTTCGTGTGCCTATCTGCTCTTCTCGAATGGAGAAATAGCCCGCATCGATTCAAACTTTCAACATATCCGTCCGGAAACACGAAGAACCATCTCTTCCGGTTTGCAATATAACCTTTATATAGATACGGTGGACAGGCTTTGGTTTTACGCTTCGCATGCTTCGGGCTTGCAATGTTATGATACCAATCAAAAACAATGGATAGATTACGTGGGTAGGCAGGAAGTGACAGATGCGTTGATAACTGCCGTAATGGATGACGGGGACGGCAATTTATGGATTGGAACGGATGACAAAGGAGTTTATATCAGTTACAATCAAGACAAGCAATTGGTGCGGATAAACAAGAAATCAGAGAATCCTTTTTCATTGGCCGACAATCATATCAATTGTTTTTTCAAAGACAATCAGAACACCATGTGGGTAGGAACGGGCAAACAGGGAGTATCTTTTGCCGCTTTGGATAAAATAGCCTTCAACACTTGTTTCTTGCCGGAACAGGAAGACGTGAAATGCTTGCAGGAAGACAAGGAAGGAAACCTGTGGATGGGGTTCGATGGAGAGGGGCTAATCCGACAGGATGCGGGCAAGGCCTCTTATACGCGCTTTAAAATGAAAAAACACTCCATCCCTTCCGATTTGATTATTTGTTCGTGTCTGGATGCCAAGGGCAGGCTTTGGTTCGGAACTTATGGAGGAGGAGCTTTTTATGAACAAGGAGGAACGTTCATTCCCTTGCGTAATGCCGCTCCCGCTTCATTGAAATACATCCGACGCATAGCGGAAGATGCGAACGGAACCATTTGGTTCGGTACGTTTATGCAAGGATTGTATGCCATGGATGCCGATGGGAACTTTACCGCCTATACGATGGATTCTTCCATCCTCCAAACGAACAGTATCATGGATCTGGCTTATTCGGGAGGACGTAACCTGTATGTCGGAACCAGCAGCGGACTTTATTCCATGGATATCTATACGCGAAAGATGGTTCCCCTAACAGGGAATAAAGCTGGGACTCAGTCCTTGCCCGATTCTTATATCACCTGTCTGTTTTATGACAGTCGTGGATTGTTGTGGATTGGTACTCGTACCGGAATGACTGTTTTTGACGAGAAAAAGGATGGAATGATACACCTTTCTATAGAAGACGGGCTGTCGCACCAGTGCATTCGTGCCGTGACGGAAGACAAGTATAAGAACATTTGGGTGGCGACCGATCATGGAATAACAAATATTTGGGTGGCGGCCTCTCCGACGGGAAAGTCTTCATCCTACTTGTGTTACCCCTATTTTGAAGAAGACGGTATTGGCGATATGACTTTTAACTCACATTCCATTACCTGCACCGGGCAAGGGGAAATCCTGATGGGAGGCATTGGCGGATATTTGAAAATAACTCCCCGGCCAACCGACTTCTACAATCGTTCCGGGAATCCTGTTGTATTTACCGACTTGCTGTTGGCGAATCAGAAAATGGAAGTCGGTTCCCGTACTTCCAACGGACGCATCCTGCTCCCCAAAAACATTCAGCTATTAGAGGAGATAACCATGGACTATTCCGATAGTAATTTTGCGCTGGAGGTATCGTCCATGGATTATCAGAATCGGCACAAGCAACAATTTGCCTATCGCTTGGGAGAACAGGAGGAATGGGTGAAGCTGGAGGGAAACCGCATTCATTTCAACCGTTTGTCTTACGGGACCTTCCGATTGCAAGTAAAAGTGTATGAGCCTAACGGATACGACAATCCTGTATCTTCTTTACTTATTCACGTCCGTCCTCCGTTTTGGCTTTCGTTGCCGGCGTATGGGTGTTATGCGCTGATGGTCATTTTTCTTTTCCTTCTTATATTAAGGAATACCCAAAGAAAGCACAAACGCTTGATGGAACAACAAAAGCATGAGATGGAGATAACGCAACAGCATGAAATGGATGAGGCGAAGATGCGTTTCTTCACCAATGTCAGTCACGACCTTCGTACTCCGCTGGCTTTGATTATCACTCCGCTCGAAAAGTTGCTGGCTTCGGAGTCGGCCCGAAACCTGAAAGCAGACTTGGAGCTGATTCATCGCAATGCGGTGGCTTTACTGGACGAGGTCAATCAGTTGCTTGACTTCCGAAAACTGGATAAGCAGAAAGCCCAACTCTCTCTTTCATACGGTAACCTGTCGGATTTTGTCAAAGAGACTTGCGATTCCTTCAAGGAACTGTCTCTTAAAAACGGCATACAGTTGGAGTTAAACCTGATGGATGCCGATATCAGCATGTCCTTTGACCGAAACAAGATGCAACGCATTTTGCTCAACCTTCTGTCCAATGCCGTCAAGTACAATCGGGAAGATGGAAGCGTGGTGGTTACGGTCGATAAAATACGTGTGTCGGAAAAAGAACATGTACGCATACAAGTGGCCGATACAGGCATTGGCATCAAGGACGAGAACAAGGAAAAAGTGTTCGACCGTTTCTTTCAGGAACAGCACGCCGCCACAACGTATGTAGGCAGCGGCATCGGATTGCATATCGTTAAAGAATACGTGACCTTGCACCAAGGTACCATCCGGATAACCGATAATCGGCCGCAAGGAAGCATCTTTGTCATTACCTTGCCTGTCGTGGGCGGGACGAATGAGGAAAGGCAGCTTTGCCACGGCTCCCAAGAGGAAGGCATATCGGTTCTTGTGGTGGAGGACAACGACGATTTCCGCCGTTTCCTAGTGGGATGCCTGAAAGAACACTATCAGGTGTTCGAGGCTTCCAACGGCAAGGAAGCACTTGAGATCCTGTCGCAGCAGTCTGTACAAATGGTAATCAGCGACGTGATGATGCCTGTCATGGACGGGCTGGAATTATGCCATGCCGTCAAGACGGACATCCGGTTCTCGCACATCCCCGTCATCCTGCTGACCGCCCGCACCGCCGAAGAACATGTGTTGGGCGGATTGCGCGAAGGAGCCGACGACTACATCACCAAGCCTTTCAACCTCGACATCCTATTGTTGCGGATTCAGAAGTTGCTGCAATGGACACAGAGCAACCATGAAAAGTTCGGCAAGATGGAGGTATCTCCATCCGAAATAACGATTAGCAGTCTGGATGAACAATTAATAGAGAAGGCTATCCGCATTGTGGAAGAAAATATGGATAACTCAGAGTTTTCCGTTGAGGAGCTCAGCGCGCAGATAGGTATTAGCCGGAGTGGTCTATATAAGAAGTTGATGTCTATTACGGGGAAGTCTCCTTTGGAGTTTATGAGAATCTTACGTCTTAAACGCGGAAAACAATTATTGGAGAAGAGTCAACTCAGTATCTCTCAAATAGCTTATCAGGTGGGGCTGTCCCCCAAGCAGTTTGCCAAGTACTTTAAGGAAGAATATGGATGTCTGCCATCAGAATATAATTAGTGTTTACCGAATAAATAATAATAATTGGATACTATTTCTTTATGAAACGTATACAAACTGCTAGTGCCAAGGAGAAATGATAATGTCAAAACTTCATTTAAATAACAGACATCTATTCAATGCTGAAGTACAAAAAAATGTCGTTTTGAAAGATTAAAACTAAAGGACATTGTAGCAAAATAGGCGAATATAGCCAGTTGATTATCAATGAAATTTTCAAAGTTTAGATAAGAACTAAGCAATCAAACACATTACAATGCTGGACGGGAATGTGCTACTTTGTCAAGAACATGATAAAGATAGAATCTCTTCAGAAATCTTAGCCTTGCTCTAATCGAATTTGAGCAGGTTATCTTCACCGTCATCATAAGAGATTATGTGATTGCATCTCTGCTTGGTTATCATTTAATACCTTTCATTTCTATAAGGTAAACCTACACAGATATTGGATTCACCTTCATCGTCTCCAGATTCAGAAACAGCCCGTAATGTTCCAGCATTCCGTTGCGAAACATCTTCCATAAAATATTGCACCCGAGTTGCGTCAGCGTGGAGTTGATGAACAGCCCTGAATGGGATTTGCTACATTAATTAGGAAAATATGAAATAAGGTTTATCAAAATTGCCTGTTGAACCTGCTGTAGCACCTGCTATTGCCAGTTAAAATTACAATCAGGGAAATTGCAGATAAACAAAAAAATACTATCTTTGCAGTGTAATAAAAGTGTTCTTTAGACTTAATGCAAAACATGACAAATATACGTAGTTCGCTCGTTTCTAAATCGTTACCTATTATAGTATAGATATTTTCCAATTGTCTGTATTTCAATTAGAAAAGAAAACTTGAATGTCTTGCTGTGTGAAATGTAAATCGCTTGTCAATTCCTGCGGCTTTCGCCCACGGTTTGATAAGCAGGTTCATCATCGACGGGCTTGGCAAATCGAATACATGATCATCTGCTGTCTTATCTCCTCGTTCTGGCATCCACTTCAACGCTTCGGGAGAAAGCGGCAGGTAAATCGGTTCTTTGGTCTTCTGCATGGACACAGCCAAGCGGTATTGCCCTCTATCGACGAATACGTCTTTCCATTTCAATCCGACAATATCACTCACACGCAATCCGCAGAAGCAGGAGAACAAATAGGCGGACTTTACAGCCTCATTATTCATCGGAGTGGCAATCAATGCCCGAACTTCCTCGATAGTCATATACGACCGTTTACTCTCCGGCAGGCGAATCTTATCCGAGTTATTGATTTTGGTAAACGGATTTACTTTGATAATCTCCGCACGCACGGCTGCATTCAAAGCTCCGTTCAGGATACGGTAGTAGGTGTGGAGTGTAAAGTTCGACACACGTTTCCCTTTGGGACGGTATTCCGTCATCAAATAATCGAGGTAGTCCTGACAGAATGTTTTGTCTATTTTATCCATAGTCATTCGTTCTCCTGCATAATCTTTCAAGATGCGAATGGTAACTGAAATTTGGTTTCCGTCTTTTTTCCCTCGCTTTGCCTGATTCTCTTTATACGTATTCATCCAATCAAGCAAGAATACCTTTTCCCTATTTTCTATACCAGCTTCCCCATTGGTCAATTCGATGATACGTTTCGACTTGATTGCATTGGCTGCATCCATCGTAACTTGATTCCGTTTCCGGGCATTATTGTCCGTTTCCGGGATGATGTACATTTTGAGGTACTCGTATGTTCGCTTTCCGTCGCGGTATATATCCAAATACAAACTCTTACTTCCGTCACTCAATGGTTTCATCCGAAGACGGATTGGCTCTTTGACTTTCGTCGGCTTTTTCACTCGTGGCATAAGCAATTCCTTTATTCGTTATTTATGTTGCAAAGGTAGAAATAATAATCCGAAATGAGGAACAAATAAGAAACAAAAATGTACCGAATAAGAACCTATCAATTGAAAACAATGAAAGCAATTGAAAAGAAATATCCATTTATAAATAGCTACAAAACAGCATATTTGTTTTCATTTATTTGGCTGTTGTTTTCATTTCAGACATCACTGCTGGGCACTTAGTCCCAGCTGATTTTCAATTGTTTATAATTTAGTTCTTT